>Ga0210405_10000310_pt1 | contig 68334 bp, 67 predicted proteins | sample IncBWH11MmetaG_FD_155492 | JGI IMG/M metagenome (GOLD analysis project Ga0210405, IMG submission 155492) | Forest soil microbial communities from Barre Woods Harvard Forest LTER site, Petersham, Massachusetts, United States - Inc-BW-H-11-M | ecosystem: Environmental > Terrestrial > Soil >...
CCTAGTTCGAGTCGAGTCCCCGTTCATTCAGCATTGGTTCAAAAATCGGTTACCGCCATCACCAACCCCGCAGGCCGGCTTTCACTCTGGATGCTAGGAGAACTCCCCACGAATTAGCAAGAGGGAAACCGTAAATAGTTGGCAGGGCACTTGCATCCAAAGTAATCCCGCTCCGGATTCGGTCCTTGTAATTCTCCCGCCGCCAGACTTATTTCGTCCCCACCGCCCAGTAACTGCTCCTCGCCAGCACCACCCTATCCCTCGCATCGCGCACCCGCACCCGAATCTGATGCAAACCCGCATGCGGATTCTTCGGTTCAATGCTCAACAGATAGCGGCTGTGCAAATGATTGGTGAAGTCGATCATCCGGGCCTCAAAGCTTTTCCCCGTGGCAAACAACTCATACTCGCCGCCAGTCATAGCAGCCACAGTCGCCGGAGTATTCTTCCTCATCGCCTGCGCTGCCATGTAAGCCAGCGCCATAAAATCCACGGTTGGATGCATCTCGGCAATATTGTTTCCCTGCATCGTATCCACCACATTGGACCGCGACGGCGAAAATGCCAGCGCATACACAGCCGTGTTGCTCTGCCCAATCTCCGCTACCACGTCGTCCACCTTCGCCTGACTGCCGTGGTCGCGCGTCTCGCTGATCAGCAGCAGCACCCGCGGCCTTTCCTTCGGAGCCTTCTCCAGCAGTTTCACCGAATAATCCACTGCATCCAGGATCGCGGCTCCATCATCCCCCGCCTGCAATCCCTTGAGGTTCTGCGCAATCCGCTCCGAATTCCCGCCGAAGTCCTGGACCAACTGCACCTGGCTATCGAACTCCACAATCGCTACTCTTCCCAGCCCCGCTTCAATGATCGGGTCGAGCATGGCACTCAAACCACGAATCCGCGGAAACTCATAGTTCGCCCGCCGCCCCCGCTGGATCGCCACCACCACCGACACGGCTAACCCCTCGGTCGCCTCATCCAGCCGCACTGCCTGCTCCACGCCATCATCCTCGATCACGAAATCCTTCGCCCCAAGTCCATACACAACTTCGCCCTTCGCGCTTTTGACTAGCGTGGGAATTACCACCACATTCGATTGACTATGGAAGGTTGTTTCTTGGGATAAGCACCATGCCGCGCTGCACGTCAGAAGCGCCAACAACGGAAGAAGATGCACGGACCGTCCCAGCCTGCCCTGAGCGAAGCCGAAGGGGTTATCCCGCCTTGCGCTTCTCGCCCAACACTTCATCCAGCGCATCTGCTAATAGATGCGCCCGCTTCTGGTAATCGGTTGCCCCGCTGTCCTGTTTCCGCTTCAATAAATGATACTCGTCCGCGATGTTTAAGGCCGCCAGCACCGCCAGCCGTGCCGTATCGATCGTATTCGTCGCCTCGGCCACGGCTCGCATTTTTGAGTCGACGTACTCCGCCAGCTTCAAAATATATTCCGGATCCGACCCCCGCAGGTTGTACGCCTGATCAAAAATCTCCACCCGCACGCTGCCACTCTGCGTGTCCCTCGCTGTCGAATCCTTAGTCGCCGTCGCCATAACCGTTAACCTTCGTCAAAAATAACCTTTCCTCATTCCAAAAAATCTTTCTCATTCCGAAAAAATCTTTGTCATTCCGAGCGGAGCGAGGAATCTGCTTTCAGCGTCCATCCGCTCCAACCTCATCATCCATTCGGACCTCTGGCACCTGGCGAAGCCGAAACCTGCAACCCTAACTCGCCCGCTCCTCCGCGATCGACTAAATCTGCTCCAGCATCTTCTCCACCCGCCCGCGAATCTCTTCCCGCTCTTTTTTCAACTGCACCGCCTCGCGCCGCAACGCGACTAACTGTTCGTCGCGCTCCTCCAGTTGTTGGCGCACCCGCTGCGCCTCGCGCTCGGCCGCCGCCTGCCCCTGCCGCGCCGCCTTGTACATCTCGATAGTGCGGTAAATCTTCTGTTCCAGCGCCTCAAAATCGTCCGCCGGAACCTGATCCGTCACCTGCTCCACCGTGTTCACAGCCATGATTGCACTTTTCCCAGAAAAGATTTCAAACTTTCCCGCAGTATACTCCACCCCCCTGTGGATCACGCATGGCACATTGGTGCAGGCATGCCGCAAAATTGGCTATAATTCCCGAATGAAACAAACAGGCTTCCCCCTCGTTGCCCTCTCCGTTGTTCTGATCGTCACTGCTCTCCCCAGCGCGGCCAAAACCAAAGTGGAACTTAAGGACGCCCAGGGTAAGGCTGTCGGCACCATTGCCTTGTGGGAGCAGGAAACCGGGACCGGTCTTCAACTGCACCTTCACGATCTTCCGCCTGGCGAACACGCCATCCACTTTCATCAGACGCCCAAGTGCGATGCGCCCGACTTCAAGTCCGCCGGTGGACATTTCAATCCGGAAGCCAAGAAGCACGGATTCGAGAATCCCGAAGGCCACCACGCCGGGGACATGAAGAACTTCACCGTCGATGCTCAAGGCAAGGCCGACGTGAAACTCGAAGACAAAGAAGTGACGCTCGGCGAAGGCGCCCATTCGCTGTTCGGCAACGGCGGCACCGCAATCGTCATCCACACCAAGGCCGATGACTATAAGACCGATCCCTCCGGCAGTTCCGGCGACCGCATCGCCTGCGGCGTGATCACGAAGTAGCCAGAGAGAAACTATGTGGGGACAGCCGCCCCGGCTGTCCTCCGAGCGCAGCGAGGAACCTGCGTCTACCTCCGCCCTCGCACCTTCCCCAACTTCTCCGCCGCCGCGTCCAGCGTCTCCAACTTCTTGCAGAACGCAAACCGCACCTGCCTCGCACCGTCCCGTGGATCGTGATAAAAACTCGACCCCGGCACCGCCGCAACTCCAATGTCTTTTACCAGATACTTCGAAAACGAAACGTCGTCTTCAAATCCAAACCCTGAAATATCAGTCATCACGTAATAGGCCCCGCGTGGAAGAAAACACTTGAATCCCGCCGCCTCCAGTGCCGGAACCAAATGATCCCGCCGCCGGCAGTATCCTTCCGCCAGCTTCGCGTAGTACTCCGGCGGCAAACTCAACGCAGCCACGCCCGCCTCCTGTAGCGGCGCCGGCGCTCCCACCGTTAGAAAATCATGCACCTTCCGGATCGCATTCGTGATCTTCTCCGGCCCCACGGCCCATCCCACACGCCATCCCGTCACGCTGTAAGTCTTCGACATTCCGTTGATCGTCACCGTCCGCTCTCCCATGCCCTCGAGCGACGCCATCGAGGTGTGCTTGGTACCGTCATACAGAATGTGTTCGTAGATTTCATCCGTGATCGCGAGCACGTCAAACTCGACGCACAAATCGCGAATCAATTCCAGTTCTGCTCGCGTGAAAACTTTGCCGGTAGGATTGTTGGGAGTATTAAGTATGACGGCCTTGGTGTGCTTATCGAATGCAGCGCGCAATTCTTTCTCGTCAAATGTCCACTCGCCGCCATCACTCGCCGGAGGACGCAGCTTCACAAACCGCGGCCGCGCTCCGCTCAGCACCGCATCCGGCCCGTAATTTTCATAGAACGGTTCAAAGATCACCACCTCATCGCCCGCATTGCACACTGCGAGCAAAGTCGAAATCATCGCCTCGGTTGATCCGCAACAGACCGTGATTTCTTTTTCCGAGTCGACCGCAATCCCTTGCCACACGCCCATCTGCCGCGCAATCGCGTTGCGCAGATTCTTCGCGCCCCAGGTAATCGCATACTGATTCACGTCGCCATCGACGGCCGCTCGCGCCGCCTCCTTGACCTCCGCCGGAGCCGCAAAATCCGGGAACCCCTGCGCCAGGTTCACCGCCCCGTAAAGCATCGCCTGCCGGGTCATCTCCCGGATCACCGATTCGGTAAACTGCGAAACCTTGTCGCTGAGAAAATGCTTTGTTGGATTGGATAGAGAAGGAATTACATCCGCCATAGCTGGCAGATTAGCACAGGAAACAAGGGTAAAAGAATGTAGCCAAAATGAAACTGTCATCCTGAGCGAAGTCGAAGGATCCCTACCTCATGCACGCTGCCGTATGCTCCGCAAGGAACGTTGCCGCCGATCCGCACTACGCCCGCTGCACTCCGCCCAACCCCTGCAACGCCGCAACGATCTGCGCCGACCACTGCGCAATCTGCTCATCGCGTAGCGTCCCCTCATCCGACTGCAACTTCACTCGCAGAAGTATTGAATACTTTCCCGCCCCAATCGCACCGCCCCGAAAAATCTCCACCGGCTTGAATTCAAGCAGCGCACTCAACCGCAGCCCCTTTACCGCCCGCCGCATCGTTTCGAACTCCACGTCATCGCCGAATACAAACGAGAAGTCCCGCTCCACCCCTGGATACTTCCCCGGCGGTGTGAACCTAACCGTCCGTAGCCCGAGCGCATGCAACCGCTCCAAATCGATCTCGGCCAGGAAAACATCCTGCCGCAATTTCCGCTCCGACTTAACGCTTTCCGCAATCTGACCGAACTGCGCCACTACGCCCCCATCCATCAGCGCCCGCGCCGATCGTCCCGGATGAAAATACTCCGCTGTTTCCCGGTCGAAACTCAGTTCACCATGTGAAAACGCCGCCAGCAGATTCTCCACGTCGCCCTTGAAGCAGCGAAACGCCTCGGCGGCCGCGGCATGTTCGCCTTTGCTGACATCCAGCGCTCCGCCCACGGGCAATGATTTCTTCATCGCCGCCAGCGTAGCACCCAGGCATGCCCGTGCTGGCTCAACCCGCTCCCCGCCTCGCATTTCGTAGACCCGGCCCATCTCGAACAACCGGACGTTTTCTGAATCACGATTAAGATTCCACGCCAGCATGTCCAGCATTCCCGGCGTCATCGATGTCCGCATCACCGATGCTTCTTCGCTCAGCGGATTCTCCAGTTCCAGCACTGAAGCAGAAGAGAATCGCTCCGCGTCCGTATGAGAAATGAATGTCAGCGATACTGCCTCGCTGTATCCGAGCGCCAACGCTCGCTGCCGCAAAGTGCCGTCCATGGCTGCGTACGGGAGATCCACTACTGCACCACTGTAAGCCGGCAGGGTATTCTCGAACTTGTCGTAGCCATGCAGCCGCGCGATCTCTTCGATCACATCAATCTCGCGTTCCACATCCAGACGCCAGCTCGGAATCTGTACACGGAACTGCGCGTCCTCCTGTCCTTCCGGGATCAGCGTGAACCCCAGCTTTTTCAGGATGCGGAAAATCTCGCCCACCTCAAGATTCCCGCCCAGGATGCGCCGCACCTCGGAAACCCGCAGCACCACCGGCGCCTGATCCATCTTCTTCGAGACCACATCGATGGCGTCGCCAACCAGTTCTCCACCACCCGATTCCAGAATCAGCGCCGCCACCAGATCGCACGACAAAACTGTCGACTCAAAATCCGCGCCGCGTTCAAAGCGGTGCGAAGCGTCCGTATGCAACCCATGTCGTCGCGACATCCTCCGTACAATGCCTGGGTCCCACCATGCAGACTCGATCAAAATATTTTTCGTCTTATCGGTGATCATGGTGTCGAACCCGCCCATCACTCCGGCAAGCCCGACGGGCTTCTTGCCGTCAGCCACAACCAGGTCTTCGGACGTAAGCGTGCGCTCAACGCCATCCAGCGTCTTCAGCTTCTCGCCATTCTTGGCTTTTCGAATGATGAGCCTGCCGCCTTCGAGCAAGTCCATATCAAAGACATGCGTCGGCTTGCCCATCTCCCACAGAACGTAGTTGGTGGCATCGACAGCGTTGCTGATAGGCCGCTGGTCGAGCAGCTGCAGCCTATGTGCGATCCTTTCGGGTGAGGGCCCGATGTGTGTGCCACGTATGACGCGAGCCGAGAACCGTGGGCAAAGCTGCAGCTCTTCGACGGCAATCGGGAAGGAACCGTCGCGGGATGGTTTTACTGAGAACTGAGAACTGAGAACTGAGAACTGCTTCAGCGGCAAGTCATAAATCGCCGCCGCCTCCCGCGCCACGCCGTAATGATTCATCGCGTCCGGGCGATTCGTCCCAATCTCCATCTCAAACACAGTATCCGCGCCCGACCCGCTGATTCCCTCGACGGCAATCCCAACGCCAGTCAAATCCTCAGCCAGCCGCCGGTCATCGACGCCCAGATCGATAAAGTCGCGAATCCACTGTGGAGAAAGTTTCATTGCTTTCTAAAAAGCTCTGTCATCCTGAAGCGCGTTCTTCGCGCTGAAGGACCCCGTGCAACTCGCTGTCAGAATCGGCGCCTCGAGGAATTCGCGCGATGCGCTCGCAGGTTTTGGCCGGCGGCTAACGGCCAAAGACCATCACGCCCACTGCCCCAAAAATCTCACATCCCCCTGAAAGAACAATTGCAAATCATCCACCCCATACTTCAACAAAGCGATCCTATCCGCGCCCATGCCGAATGCAAACCCAGAAACCTTCCTCGGGTCATACCCGTTGTCCTTCACAAACTCGAACACGTTAGGATCGACCATGCCGCAGCCGAGAATCTCAATCCAACCTGTCTGCTTGCACGGACGGCACGGGTCCGCCCCGCGCCTCCCGCTCCCGCCGCATATGAAGCACGAGACAAACATCTCCGCGCTCGGCTCGGTGAACGGGAAAAACGACGGACGGAAACTGGTTTTCACGCTCGATCCAAAAAATTCCTTCATGGCATGATCGAGCGTGCCCTTCAAATCGCCAAACGTAATGTTGGTATCGACCGCCAGTCCTTCGATCTGATGAAACATCGGCGAGTGGCTCGCGTCCGGAGGATCGTTGCGATGCACCGTCCCGGGAATCACAATCCGGATCGGCGGCCGCATCTTCTCCATCGTCCGAATCTGCACCGGAGAAGTATGCGTCCGCAACAACAACCGCTCCCACTGCGGCTTCCCCTGCTGCCCCGCAATGAACAAAGTATCCTGCGTATCCCGAGCCGGATGGTTCGGTGGAAAATTCAGCGATTCGAAATTGTAGTAGTCAGTCTCAACCACAGGCCCGTCTGCGACGGAGTAGCCAAGCTTCTGAAAGACGCTGACCATCTCATGCATCGTCTTGATAATCGGGTGCTCCGCGCCGATGGGACGCCGGACACCTGGAAGGGTGATGTCGAGCCATCCTGATGACTGCAGCGCGCGCTTCGCTACGTCAATTTCCACATCGAGTCCTTCTGCGCGAGCCTTCTTCAGAATCGCCAGACTCTTAATGTGGTCATGCCTCTCTCGAATGGCTGTGTCCACACGCGGGATCACAACTGAGTTGACCAGCTGTCCAACTTCTCGCTTTGCTGACTTCGGTGCACCCTTCAGCCACAGGTCGTTGATCTGTGTCAGCAGGCCATTCTTGCGCGCCATCCACCGGTCGCGGAAAATCTTCCACTCGGCCTCGCTCTTCGCCGAAGCAGCCTCATGCTCCAGCGCAGAGAGGAGTTCAGCAGCTACGCGCTCCAGCGCCGCCGCGGAATAGTCGGTCAACTTGGGAACGTTATACATGGGCAAATAGAGCAGGGCAGCCGCGCCTCAAAGACGCCCGCCGCCCCAATCTGAAAAAGCTAAATGCTAAGAGCTAATAGCCAAAGGCCGTTGCCTACGCCAGCGCGCCCTTCGCCTGCTCCACCAGAGATTTAAAAGCGGGCGCGTCCTTCACCGCCAGGTCCGCCAAAATCTTGCGGTCCAGTTCCACTCCCGCCTTCTTCAACCCGTGGATGAACTGGTTGTAGCTCAACCCGTTCAGCTTGGACGCCGCCCCGATCCGCACAATCCACAGCGACCGATACTGCCTCTTCCGCTGCTTACGGCCGCTATATGCAAATTTGAGGCCGCGTTCCACAGCCTCTTTTGCCGAGCGGTACAGCTTTGATTTGGTTAGGAAGTAGCCGCTGGCGCGGTCTAATATTTTCTTGCGCTTGGCGCGGCGTTTGGTTCCGCGTTTTACACGTGGCATGGTGTTCTCCTTTTTGCTTTCTATTTACTGGCGGCTGGAGGTAAGGATGAATCGCCGTGCGGCGATCTCTAGACCTCTTCACGCGCCTTAAGCAGTGGTCAGTGAATGGTGGCTAGTGGTCAGAAAACCCTTCGACTTTCTGACCACTAATCACTGACCACTGACCACTAACTTATTGGTACGGAATCATCCGCTTTACTTTGCGGACGTCGCCATCGCTCACCAGCGTGGCTGTACCCAATTTGCGTTTGCGCTTGTGAGCCTTGGACGTCAGCATGTGGCGCAGGCCGGAATGTCCGCGCTTTACTTTGCCGCTGGCGGTTTTCTTGAAGCGCTTGGCTGCGCCTTTGTGAGTTTTCAATTTCGGCATAGTCCCTCGATAAGCCCCTCGGAATCACGTCTGCCGGCCGCCAGTTGCCAGCCGTCAGTTATTTTCATCTTCAATTGCTCTGGATAATCAGGGCGAACGCTAAGCCTGCGAAACTGGATTCGGAGTCCCGGCTACTGCGGCTGCCGCTGGTTGCTTATCGGCCTCTGGCACCGGCCCCGGCTTTTCTTTTTCCTGTGCCAGCTTCTTTTCCTGCTTCGCTTTCTGCTTGGCTTCCCGCTCTCGTTCCTTCTCGCGCTCGGCCGCCGTCTTCTTCGGGGCCAGGATGGCGTGCAGCGTGTTGCCTTCCTGCCGCGGGCGGAACTCCACGATGCTGTGCGGCTCCACGTCTTTAATCAGCCGCTCCAGAATCTGCCTGCCTAAGCCCGTCCGGGTCATTTCGCGACCGCGGAAAAATATCGTGGCCTTTACTTTGTCGCCGCCATCCAGGAAGCGGAGCACGTGATTCTTTTTGGTCTCGTAATCGTGGTCGTCCACATTGATGCGGAACTTGACCTCTTTTACGGTGATCGTCTTCTGGTGCTTCTTGGCCTCGCGCTCTTTCTTTTCCTGCTGGTACAGGTATTTCCCGTAATCCATGATGCGGCACACGGGAGGCTGCGCGGTGGGCGAAATCTCGACCAGAGCCAGGTTCTTGCTGCGGGCCAACTTAAGCGCTTCAAACGGAGGCATTACGCCAATCTGTTCGCCTTCGTCTCCGATCACGCGTATTTCGCGGGCTCGAATGCGGTCATTGGTTCGGATAAAACGTTTGTCGATACGGTCCTCCGCGCTAGATGCGACTGGGAATAGGAAATTATAACATGGGGATTCGGGAGGGTGTTCTCTGATCTGCCATCGAGGACATGGGCGGAGACTTGCGCTGGCGCATTGCTTCGTTGCAGAATGTGCACTATCGTTCGGACGGGCTGGATGCGAAGTTCTGGATTCGAGTGAAATGGCTGCCGCCGCTCTTAACCTTTTTGAACTGGCCAAGCAGAACGAGGGCCGGCTCAAGCAACAGTTCGACGCGTACCGTGATGGCTTGTCAGATGAAAGGAAGGCGAGCATCGACGGACTCGTGGACGAGGTTCGCGCCAAGGGCCGTGTCAGCACAAACATGCGGCGGACTGGGCTTGCGGCTTTCCTTTCCTCTGGCAAGCATCTCAATATTTATGAGTTCGCCGCCGCGGAGGCCGGGCGCACTGGAGAGGCTATCGACGCATCGCTGAGAAGACTGTTGGGGAAATACTACGAACGAAGAATGGCCTACGACGCGCTCTTCGTCGGAGGTAAAGGTTTCAGATATGGCGCCCTGAATATCGGGTGCGCCGGCACAACGCGCTATGGCGACTTTTGCCTGGTAGCGAAGAGTGCGTATTCGGACAGCGCTCTAGAGCTTGCGTACTTGAAGTCGGATAGCCTGAACGACTACATGTCGCCCGGTCCCATGCTGAACGAACCGGCCCTCCGCTCGGATCTCGCAACGGAGTCGCATCGACAGTTCCTGGCAGCGACAAAGGAAGGGGACAGAACGTTTGCTGTGGCGCGCGAAGAGTGGCCCTCGATTCTCTGCGACAGCAGCTCGTATATCGAGGCGACGTTCACGGGGCAGTTCACGCCCTCCGATTTGCAGGAAGTCCGAATGTCCACATCCGACTACGCCCGCGTAACCAGCCTTGTGTTCGAAGCGGCACGGGATTCGCTGTCCGAGGAGGAGGTCAAAGTGGCTGCGGGATATGCGGAGGTACTCGACTCTCTCCGTAGGAGTAGTATCAAATTGGAGGTTCTTGATGCTTAAGATTGTCGCAATCGCGCCAGAGGATGGCTGGGCTTTTGTGGTCCGGAACGGCGAGACCCTCCTGATTAGGCCCCCTTATGCCCAATCGAGCTTGATGGCCACTTCTGAGGAGGCGTCCGAGGGGGCAGTTCAGAAGTATGGGTTCGAGGCATTGGATAAGGATTTTTCCGATTGGGGGTCGCTGCTAGAGTATTTGCGCGGAAGACTGTCGGAGAGGCAAAAGAAGGAGGTTGCGCCTGTTAGCGAGTTCGCCCCCGAGATCCTAGGCAGTGCCCCCAAGGAACTAAAGGCTAAGATGCTCGCCCGGATAGGCAAAGAGCTTATACCAAATCGAGAATGGAAGGCGGCGCTGCTCCTGCTGCGGTCAATGCAGAAATCACGGGGAACAATGGACGACCCCGAACTACGCAACATGGTGCTGGACATGCTTGAAGATTGCGCTGAGGGTATGTTGAGGTGGGATCTTGGCCGTCGGAAGCTGACCCAAGAAGGACAGGATTTGGCCAATCAATTCCCGATCTTAGCCAGTGCGCAAGACCCAAACGCCGTAAAGAGACTTGCAGAAGACGTCGCTGAGAAGCATCAAGTTTTCAATGTCGGTGTCAGGGCCGCCTGATCGGGAGCCATCGTGCACACAATTTCCTTCTATTCCTACAAAGGAGGGGTTGGCAGAACGTTAGTCGTTGCTAACGTTGCCAAGTTCCTAGCCAGGTTCGGGCAAAGAGTTTTCGCAGTAGACTTCGACCTCGAAGCCCCCGGCCTCCACTACAAATTTGCGTCGCCCGACGGGCAATTCGTCCCGCGGCCCACCATAGGAATGGTCGATTACATCTACAGCTTCGCGGTGGAGCAAAAGTCGCCGGGATCGATTCGTGAACACGCAGTTCGGATTGATACGACCACGGCTAAGGGCGAGGGCGAGATTTGGCTGCTGCCCGCCGGTGAAGTCCCGTCGGCCGACTATTGGAAGCGGCTTGCCCGAATCAACTGGCACGATCTGTTCTATTGTCCCGGGGCGGTTGGCATTCCGTTTTTCTTAGAGTTTAAGCAGCGAATCCAAAACGAATTTTCGCCTGATTTCCTGCTCATCGACTCTCGAACGGGAATCACGGAGATTGGCGGGATAGCGACATCGGTTCTGCCTGACAAGGTCGTTTGCCTCCTGATGAACAATTTAGAGAACTTAGAAGGGACCCGGGAAGTGATGAGAAGCATAAAGCGGGCCCCGAGGCTCCCATCTGAGAAACCCATACAGGTTGTTCCTGTTCTCACCCGAATACCCGAGGGCTACGAGGACGTCGAGCGGGGGATTCTTGCGGATCTGAAGTCTTTCTTGAATGAAGAGGCGCGTGACTTAGCGTCGACTTTGGCCATCGATGACATCCTGATACTTCACTCGGAGCCGCAACTTGAATTGTCGGAATCCCTGTTGGTCGGGGGCGAAACAAGCGCCGAGGAGCCCCTCCTCCTACGAGACTACCTGAGGCTCTTCACGAAGCTTGTCCCGCGAGATGTAATCGACCCTTATATTGCGCCTTTGGTCAGAGAGGCAATGGATCGGGCGTTCGACGATCCGGCTCGCGCCCAAGCTGATCTAGAAACGCTAACAAACACTTATCCCCACCGGGAGGCCTTTCGCGCGCTGCTTAAGTTTTATCGCCTGCGGCGGGCGAGTAACAAGGAGATCATCCACACCGCTGCCCGGTTTTGGGAGGTAACTGGCGAGACGGACGATCCCTTGCTGCTGGAGATAGTGAAGGATCATTTTCTTAAACTCCAAACTCCTGAGGAGGACCCGGAAGCCCTCAGATTTGTTGAGGACATATGGCGACGTTCCGGTGGGAGCGACACCGAGATACTCCGGAAGCTCGCAGTTGCATATGAAGACGGGGATAACGAGTTGAAGGCCGTCGCAGCCATTGAGGACTTTCTGGGCCGCGCAGCCCCTACAATCCAATTAGCGGTAGTCTACCTCCGGTTGCTCACCGCGGTTGAGAGATTTCAGGAAGGGCTGGACTTCATAAACAGATTCAAGAGCGAATTTGCAGGAGATGAGGCATTCTTCAGTGCTTGGGCGGATGTATTGCTTGGCAGGAACGATCTTCTGGGTGTCGAGGAACTTCTCACGCAGGATGCGCCTGGGCTGCAGGAGCTGAAAACGAACAGGCCAACCGTCTATGCTAGGCTTCTACAATTAGCGCGCAAAACCAGCGAACTCGATTCATTCCTGACGCAATCTCTGATGTCCGTTGTCAGGGCGGGGCCGTCGGCTGAGCTCCAGCGAATTGGTGAGCTTTTTGACCGCTTCGGTAGATGGGAAGAGTTCGAGTTACGCGTCAGGCAAACGATGTCCGAAAAAGCAGCGACGGACTTCCTAGTCGATGTAAGAAGGAGTCGAAGAACGGTTGGTGTGAGGAGGCGCTAGCGGGCAAGGGATTCTTTGACTCGCGAACCGAGTCGCTTTGCGAATCGGTTGGCTGCGCTCAGGAAGACAGCAGGGGCTGAAGCCCGGTTCCTCTCGTCTGTGTCTTATCGCGGCGCTGAAGGCGCCGCCCTTCCACTTCTTCTAATCGCGGCGCTGAAGCGCTTCGCCATCCAAAATCGAACGCTCGCAGCACGCGTGACGGACGCTTCTGCCGGGTTCCAGAGACTCGCGGTACAATCTTCAGCAGGCGAAAAGGAGGACACGTGGGGGAGGAGAGGGTTCCCAACCTGATTCCGACGCCCTTGAAGCCATCGTCGCTAGTCTGCGAAAGAAAGCGGAGCGGGTAAAAGTAAAGCTCCCAACGGATGTGGCGCTCTACATTGCGCAGAATGTCCGGTCAAATGAGCGCGAGTTGGGTCTGCTCTCTCAAGGATTCGGCAGGAAGGAAGCCAAAATCAAATTCCAGGATCCGATTGCGGCGGATCGCCAATTCGTTTTCTTTCTGAAAATACGGGATGGGAGAAAAGCCAGCCGGGTTAGGCACGCATTGGAAGTGAACCTGCGCGAGAGCGAGCGTCAGCGGCTGGCACATGGGGACGCATACGAGCGGGACTTGGAACGCCGCTCCAAGAAGCGAAAACAAGGATGAAGCCTGCGCCTGTGTCTCCGGTTAGCGGGATGCGGTCCAAGCCGAGTTGGAGCGGTCGTCCTCGGGGACGGCCCGTACGTAGCGGAAAAAGCGCGGGCGTCCCTTCCTTCTCCAGTAGAGCGAATCGTACAAATCGACTCCGGGACCTGAACGCAGCAGGCTGAAGAAGGAATGCTGGGCGGGATTGATCACGATCCCGGAATGTCCGCGCCAGACGGCCAAATCGCCGGGTTGGGGATTGGTCACGCGGCGAAATTCGTCAATGCCTACGTAGAGGTCTGAGGAGGGCGCGTAGGCATAGGGGAAGCCGGCGCGCTGATAGAGTCCGTGGACGAAGTGGGAGCAATCGGACTTGAAGGCCGCGTGATGGCGGGAATCGAGGGCGGCGCCGATGATCGCTAGACCTTCATCGAGAGTGAGCGGCCTGGGCTCGGGCAGCAATTCGGGATCTTCGCGAGCGGCTCGGGGAGCCTGGCGGGAGCGTCCTTGTTTCTGCTGAACCGGTTTCTGCTGTGCCGGTTTCTGCTGTGCCGGCGCGGGAATGCCCGCGAGGCAGAACAGAAGAAACAACAGGGCGGCGGCTTTGGAGTAGAACTGCATCCTCTATATTTAACGCGCCTTTCGTGGAGACAGACAGGTCACAGGGGTGCCGCCAGGTCCACGAAAAGTGTTCCAGATCAGATGCACTTTCGGGTGCAAGAGGTTTGTGGGTAGGGGTGTTAGGGCTGTTATTCGATCCGGGCGGGCACTTTTCAGCGGCGGGCCGGAGACTGCGCATGCAGTTCGTGGACGAGGGCGCCCGCGCCACACGTGTACCTTGACTCCGGATTCGGAGCACACTTACAATACACATATGCAAGGCACACAGCGGGCACACATTCTGATTCCGGGCGATTTGCTGCGGGAAATCGATGCCCTGGTGGGGCCGCGCGGGCGTAGCGCCTTTTTGCTGGAGACTGCCCGCCAAGAGGTGCAGCGCCGCAAGCTGTTGCATTTTCTGGAGAGCGAGCAGCCCGCCTGGAGAGCCGAAGATCACCCTGAACTTCAGGGCGGCGCGGCAGCGTGGGTGCGGCAACTGCGTCAGGAGAGCGATAAACGCGAGGCCAGCCACAGGCAGGATCGCGCGCGCAATCTGCGAAGGCGGCATCCCGGTTCGGTGCAAAAATCCTCGATCAAGCCACGCCGTTCAAAGTGAGCGTTGCGCATGCAATTGTTGCTCGATTCATCGGTGCTGATTGACGCGCTGAGGTCGCGCCGAGGGCGGCGGCGGTGGCTGGCCGGGCTGGTTCGCGCGGGAAATCGTCTGGCAACTTCCGCGCTCAATCTTGGCGAAGTGTACGCAGGCATGCGTCCCGAGGAGGAAGAGCGGACGAAAGCCTTTCTGGGTGCGCTGGAATGCCATGAGATTACGGCTCGCGTGGCCGAGATGGCGGGCAAGCTCAAACGACAGTGGGCGCAGAAGGGCCGCACGCTAACGCTGGCCGATACGATAGTCGCCGCGGTGGCGCTGGAGCAAGGTTGTCCGCTAGTCACTGATAACCGCAAAGATTTCCCTATGCCGGGATTGCAGTTGCACGAATTGCCGGAAGAGTAGAAGAGTAGAAGAGAGTGCCGAGTCACCACGCAATCGATCCCAGCCTGCGTGATGACTCGGCGGTGTTTACAGGATGTAGAACATCAGTGGCCGTCGAGACATCCGGCCTGGCCTGAGCTGTTGGGATAGCCAGTGCCGGTGTTGAAGGCGTTGTTCGACCACTCGCCCTGAATCTTCCACTGCGTACCGTTGCTGAAGGTGACCAGCGGGACGTTGAAGGTCCAGGCGCATTTATCTCCGTTCTCCTGGCCTCGCCGGTCATACCAGGCGCCGGGACTGTCGGGATCCGTGCGAGCTTCGGAAAGTTCGTGCCCGCTGACGTTGGCTAGTGCGGCCAGGCCTTGCGAGTGCTGGCCGGAAGTGTCCGCGGGATCGCAGCCCGGGTCACCGTCGAGATTGAAGAAGAAGGCAACCTGCACGGTCACGCCGCTGCACGAGCCGAAGGTATGGTATGCGCAGTAGCCGGCGTTGCCACGCTTTACGTCAACGTAGACGGGATAATAGCCGTTGCTTACCGGGCTGGAAATCTCTTTGCAGACTTCGGCCACAATCGCGGACGTCGAACTTCCGTTGGCGGCGGTGGATAGGTCGATGAGATGACCGTTGTGCGTGACGGATGGGCCGACCTGACCATTGGAGCCAGTGTATTCATCCGAGGTCTTGGCGTAGTTGGAGTTGCTGAAACCGGTGTACCAGGAATCGAGGCCGGTGATCTTGTCGCCGACGAAACCGGAGTTGTTCCAGCTTGGTCCCCAGTAAATAGCTTCGCTCACCGTGGAGGGCATGATAACGCCGCCATGGTAGGTCATGTTTGGGCTGCTTCCCTTCGCGGGGCGAGCAAAAGGGTTGAACCCGCGCGCCCAGTGTATTCCAAGCATGGGGGGCTCGTGCTGTGTATTCAGGGCTGACAGGTCTTGTCGGCTGGATGCCGATGAATCCGCAGTCTGGGCGAAGGAGAATACTCCGAGCAATAAAACCAAAGACAGAAGCAAAATCGTTGACTTCATTGTGTGCCTCCTCTAGGGGGAATGTTTCGGCGCGATGAGCGGAGTGATCGTACCGAGCGGGAGAATTATACGTCGAGGATGGGTCGGATGACTCGAACTTCGCCAGCGATTTACGAATACCGGAACGGATCGAGAGCGGAGTCTCTAGGCATGTCCGGGCTTCCCAGGAGCGCTCCGTCTTCAACTCGCTCGATGCGGGCGGTGAGCCAGCGGTTGGGGGCGTGGCGTCCATGCAGAAATAGTTTTTGATAATTGTCGGTGAGAGCTTCGGTGAATTCTCCATCAGGGCCACTGCGTGCGATGTTCAAGGTGATGGCTTCCAGCGGCCTTCCGATAAACGACTGCATAAAAGCGAGTTTTTTTTCTGCGGCGAGGTCGCGCAGGATTTTATTGCGCTCGCGGGCGATTTGTACCGGAACTTGATTGGGCATGGCAGCGGCCGGTGTGCCGGGGCGTGCCGAGTAGGTGAAGACGTGCAGGTAGGTGAAGGGCAAGTCCGCGATAAGCCTTCGGGTGGCTTCGAATTCGGCGTGGGTCTCGCCGGGGAATCCCGCCATGACGTCGGCTCCGATGGCAGCGGTGGGCATGGCGGCGCGAATCTTCTCGATTTTCTCGCGATAGTGCCAGGGCCGATATTTGCGGTGCATGCGGCGGAGAACGGCGTCACTGCCGGATTGCAGAGGAACATGGGCGTGCTTGGCAATGCGCGGCGAGGAGGCGACCAGTTCGATGAGTTCTGGGCTCCAGTCCATGGGTTCAACGCTGGAGATGCGGAGTTTTTCGAGGCTGGTCTCCAACAGGATTGTCCCGATAAGAAATTCAAGTCGTTGGCCGTTAGTCGTTGATCGTTGGCCATCCCAAGCGCGGAATTCGTTGGCGGCTGACGGCCGAGAGCTGATGGCCAGATCTCGTCCCCAGCGGCCGAGGTTGATGCCGCTGATCACGACTTCGCGGTAGCCGGCGGCTACCAGCGCGTTCACTTCGCGAATGATTTGCGGCAAGGGCAAGGAACGGCTGTGGCCGCGGACGCTGGGGATCACGCAGAAGGAACAGCGGTTGTCGCATCCGTCCTGCACTTTGAGGTTGGGGCGGGTGCGGTCGGACTCGTGGGAGCCGGCGGCGTTTGCGGATTCGAAGACCGGGGCGGCCAGGAGTTCGGTGTGGGCGAAGATGTCGGAAACGTAAATCCAGTTCTCAGTTCTCAGTTCTCGGTTCTCAGTTAGAGAGGAAAGGGGAAGGAAGGCTTGGCGACCTTGTTGGCCGTCGACCTCAGCGGCTAAAGTCGCGATTCCATCGGCCGGATCAATCGCAGCGCTGGAAGGGCTGCGCCACCCCAAATCGGAAAGGAGCGGCACAGCAATCTCTGCGAGTTGATGTTTGTGCGAGTTGCCGATGACGCAGCTTACGCCGGGCAGGGCCGCGATTTCCTGGGAGGCGCGCTGGGCGTAGCATCCGGTGACGATGATTTTCGCCATCGGATTCTGGCGCTGGACGCGCCGAACGGCGGCGCGTGCGTCCTGGTCCGCGGAATTCGTCACTGTGCAAGTGTTCAAAATTACCAAGTCGGCGCGGGCGGCGGGGGCGCGGGCGAGGCCGCGGGATTCGAACTGGCGTTCGAGGGCGGCGCCGTCGGCCTGGGTGGCGCGGCATCCAAAATTCTCTACGTGGTAGGTGGGCACGGGACCTTTCACGGAACTATCCACGGAACTATCCACGGAACTATCGTAGCGCATGGGCGCTGGCCGTGCCCAATGCCGCGGCTACCTTCTTCGTCCGACTGTCTCGTCACGCGTCACCGCCGGAGGTCAGGCGGAGGCGGCGGTTTTCTTCTGCGTGAAGCATTCGCGGCAGAGGACAGGGCGGCCCTGCGTGGGGCGGAAGGGGACGGTGGTCTCCTTGCCGCACTGGGAGCAGGTGGCTCGAGTTTCCACGCGCGTGTAGTGGTGTGCGTTTCCGTTGCTCGCAGAGGTGGGGGCGGAGAGCACGGCCACGCGCTTGGACTTGCAGGCTTTGCAGCGCTTGGGTTCGTTCTTGAACTGTTTGTCGTGAAAGAAGAGTTGTTCGCCCGAGGTGAAAACAAACTCGGCGCCGCAGTCGATGCAGGTCAGTACCTTGTCCTGAAATTCCATTGAGGATGGCTCTCCTTGTGCCCGTGGCGCGCCCGCCGTGCGCGGGGAAGCGCTTGGCGCGGAGCAACACAGGATGTGTACATCCCCCTCAAACTGCCCCTGGACTCGGCCCGCCACGCACCCGGACGGGGCGTGGATATAGCTTTTCCTGCTTAAACGCCGAACGCGAATGAACAATGAACGATGAAGCTTGAACTATCCCTGCTTGCAGCTCTGTCTGGTGGGGGCCAGATCGAGCAGGGCCGCCCCGGGACGGGGCGACCCTTTAATGCTGTTTCAATCTTGCTCCTTGCGAACCTTCTTGCGAGCGCGCTTGCGAGCGAGCGCGGCTTTCACGCGTTTCTTCTCACCGGGTTTCAGGTAAAAGGAGTGGCGCTTGACCTCTTTAATAATGTCTTCCTGCTGCACTTTGCGCTTGAACCGGCGCAGAGCGTTTTCGAGGGATTCACCCTCTTGCAGTCGAATTTCCGCCAAACAGACACACCCCCAAACCCGTCCGGAAGGACCAAGTAGTTATTACAAGGAATTGACTGGAAGTCAAGTGGGGAGTGGGGGAAAAAAGTTGCAGGATAAGGAGGGCAGAAGACTCTTTAGGGGACAATAGTCTAGTTCAACTTGAGGCGAAGGGATTGGGCAAGCTTTCGCTGGTGCAGGTCGAAGGTGTAAAGGCAATCCACACTGAGTTCGAGGGCGGCTGCCACGTGCAGCAGGTCGGCGGTGCGGGTGTCTAGTTTGGCGGTGGTTTGCCGGGACAGTTGGCGGGCGCGGTCGAGAATTGGATCCGTTAGTTCGCGGAGTTGGAAGACCCCGTCGCGCAAATCCTTCTCGAATTCGAGCAAAGAAGACTGGGCTTGCACCGGCGAGACTTCTTTGCGAAACACTCTTAATCCCATGGCGTTGACGACTTCGAGTTCTCCGAAGGTAGTCACGAATGGTTGCGCGAAGGTGGCTTGCATGGTGTGGGCGGCGGCGGCAGAGTTGGCGTCTGGGCTGTAGAGCGACACGATGAAGCTGGGGTCGGCGTAAACCTTCAATAGCGGCTCCGGTCGGAGGAGATCAGCTCGGCGCCGCTGACGGCCAGGACCTTGTCGCCGTAGATGGAGCGCAAGCGTGCCACAAAATCAGGGGTTTGTTTTGGGGCTTCGGTGCTTTCGGGCACCAAGCGGGCGATGACGCGGCGTCGCTTGGTGATTTGGACCTCTTCTCCCTGGTGGAGAAGGCGTTCGATCTTCTTGAAGTCGTAGCGGAGGTCGCGGATTGAGGCCTTCTTCATGTGATACATTGTAGCATCACAAAATAAAACTTGCAAAAATTCCATTTCCCGAGGAACGAATCTGTTGCAGGTATCCATACAGATACAGCTTCACCAGATCCCGCGGATCGTATCCCAGACGCCCCGTCTCGGCCGCTTCCGCCCGCGCAAATCCCAACCCCTGCATATCGAGCCGGTCCACGAAAGCGTCAATCACCCGGCAGAAATAATCATCGGGAATTAATCCCTCCCAGGGTCACTGGAAACAGCGTCCTCCTCGTCCGCGCATCCCCTTCGATGAATGCCATGCGTGCCCTCACACCTGCAATCGCATCTTGCACCTATGCTGTTTCTCCGCTAGTAGTTTCGTAACAGCCTCAAAGATCGACAGCTGGAGCAGCCTCAGTCGTGGTAGCGCGCCGGTGGGCCAGCTCCCGTAAGGGTCGCTTGTTCGGAATCGATGGCGTATAAACGCAAAAGAGAGTTCATCCAGAGTTCATTCCATGAAAAGACTCAACTGCGTTTTCATCCCGTCAATTCTGGTCGTGCTGGGTTTGTCTGCGAGTGCGATGTGGGCACAAACCGCGCGCTGGCCGGAGCAGAAGGCAAACGCCTGGTATGCGCAAGAGCCGTGGCTGGTGGGCAGCAATTACGTTCCCAAGTCGGCGATCAATCAGTTGGAGATGTGGCAGGAGGCGACTTTCGATCCGGCGCAGATCGATACTGAACTGGGCTGGGCCGAAGCCATGGGCATGAACACCATGCGCGTCTTTTTACACGACTTGCTGTGGCAGCAGGATGCAGCCGGCTTTACGAAGCGCATCGACCGCTTCCTGTCCATCGCGTCGCGGCACCGCATCCGTCCCATGTTTGTGCTCTTCGATTCATGCTGGGACCCGTTGCCTCATTTGGGCGTGCAGCGTCAACCGGTTCCAGGAGTTCACAACTCAGGCTGGGTGCAGAGTCCGGGCGCAAAGGCGCTGGCGGACGCAAGCCAGTATCCGCGGCTGAAGGCGTATGTACAGGGCGTGGTGGGCGCCTTCGCCAACGACGACCGCATTCTGGCATGGGACGTGTGGAACGAGCCCGGTTCCGACAACGCAGGAAGCTACGGGAAAGAGGAACTGAAAGAGAAAGACAAGATTGCCCGGGTGGCGGCGCTTTTGCCACAGGCATTCGAGTGGGCGCGCGAGGTGAAGCCGGTGCAGCCTCTCACCAGTGGAGTGTGGGCGGTTGACACTTCGCCGGATGGGGCAAACCTCGGCGAGTTGCAGCAGATTCAACTGCGCGAGTCTGACATTGTCACGTTTCACAACTACAGCTGGCCGGAGCTTTTCAAGCGGCAAGTGGGCTGGCTGAAAAAGTACAATCGGCCGGTGATCTGCACGGAGTACATGGCGCGATCGGTGGGCAGCACGTTTGATACGGTGTTGCCGATTGCGAAGGAAGAGCGCGTGGGCGCGATCAATTGGGGATTCGTTGCCGGCAAGACGCAGACCTATTTGCCCTGGGACTCCTGGGAGCATCCATACGTTCGCAATCCACCGGCGGTGTGGTTTCACGAAGTGCTCCGTTCCGACGGAACGCCGTATCGAGAGGCCGAGGTAAATCTGATCCGGCAGCTCACGGGAAAGCAATAGGAATCGGCAATCAGTTGCGCCGGTGGCATCCCCGTGACTACGCCGACACCTCACCCTCCGGCACGCGGGATTAACCGATGCACCTTGCCCCAGGTCCTTGATACAGTGGTAATCGGGATAGGAGCCCGCTCCGAATGGACATTAGCGTGATGATCATGTTCGCATCCGTGTTGTGCACGATGACGGCGCTGTGCTTCATGGAACTGCGCCGCATCCGTAAGAAGCTGGAAGGGAAGCCGGAAGCCAAGGTGGAATCGAAGTAGGGGAATTTCTTAACCAGCGCTGTGGAAAGCTCGATTCGATCACGGGAGATCTTCGCCGGCAAGGTCTGGTGGCACCCAATCGGCCTCCAACCCCAGCTTCTCAGCCGCTACGCGGAAGTCCAGATCCTTATTGCGGCTGATCTGTGCCCCTACTACACGTACGTACGGCTTCGAATTTTCCCACAGTCCTTCATAGTGTTTGCAGAACTGCCGAAATAGCCCTTTGTCGTCGGTGGGAACGATATCCATCATCGGGCGAAAATAGCTGCCGAGATTCACATCATTGTGGGGCGTGAATTCCACCCGCATTCTTCCCGACCGCAACTGGGAATCAGCAATCGCAAGGCTGACGGAAGGGGATTGGTCATAGAAGCGCACCTCGAAGCACGGGCTTCCGCGTCCCCGGCGCGACCCCCGATTGGCAGCTTTGTTTCGTTCTGCAATTCCCTTCGCCAGCGCCCGAATATTTCGTACCGCCTGCGTAAAGTGTTCCTTTAGATTGCCGGGTTCAATCGGATCCAATACGGGCTGACGGTTTTGCCAGCGTTCCGGGGTGAGCATGAGGAATCGGATCGAGCCCCCGACGGCACATTTCGTCAGTAACTGCGGCCGCTCATCGTGCGTCAAATCTTTAAGGGTCACGCCCACTACGAAAAGGTCCTTCTCAAACCCCTGAAGAATGTTGACATAGGCATCTTTTTGCCCGCGGTCAGCCCGGCTAAGGTAGATCGTGGTTATGCCCATCCCTTCCCATCGTTGGACACTCTCGGCGATTCCGGCCCGGCTCTGCTCGACCAGATTCCTGCAGTCCTCTACGGTGGAGCTCATTTTCTCAACGTCGCGCTGATAGCCAAACAGGAAAACCAGAACGAAGGCCGCCAACAGAAACAGGATGGCTTCAGGAATCCGCTCGTGGAAGGACCCTGAGATCCCGAGCCATTCCGTGACGTGTGTAAAAAGAGAAACGATGAGCGCGACGAGAGCGACGGAGCCAAGGGCAACCTTTTCTCCATTTGCCTTCAGCCATTTGAGGAGTCCTGCCACGGCAATTCTCGCGCATGGTCCTTATGAGGTGTGTAGCATAACAGAGAATTGCGCAATACCAAACGCATAGTTGGCGCGTCGGTCTAGCGGGACTGACCAAAATCTGGCGGGAATTCAACCGGTGTACTACTGCTGTGGCGCGAAGTAGCCCTTGCGCGCCCGCACTTGCAGGTCTTTCTTCAACGCGGAAATTTCGATGGAGCGGTAGCGGCCGTCGGCGTCGAAGTCGGCGGGCTTGTAGCTGACCACGTACTGGCTGCGCAGTTCGTCTTCGATGGCGGCGAAGGAGCGCGTGATGTCCTTCATCTTGAAAGGGAAGAAGGCACGGCCGCCGGTGGCTGCGGCGAGTTGCTCGAGAACTTTGTCGCCTCGTAGGATGAGGCCGCTGTCGTCGGTGGAAATGGCGTAAATGATGACTTCGGCACGCTGTGCCATTTCGATGGCCTGCGCGCGCGTGACTTCGCTCTGATTATCCTCGCCATCGCTCACCACCACGATCGCCTTGCGCACAGGATGGTCCGGATGATCCTTCAAGAACTTTTCTTTGCTGGCGCGGTAGATGGCATCGTAGAGCGCCGTGCCTCCCCCATCCTGCAACTTGTGCACTCCGGCGGAGAGCAGTTCAACGTTGTCGGTAAAGTCCTGGGACATCTGGCTCTGGGTGTTGAAGCCGACGATGAAAGCCTTGTCGAAGCCGGCACGGATAGAGTGTTGCAGAAAACTGATAGCGGCGTCCTGCTCGAAATCAAAACGGCTGTGCACCGATCCGCTTACGTCGATCAGCAAACCGAGGTGCAGAGGAAGATCAGTCTCGCGGCGAAAATTCAGAATGGATTGCGGCGGCTTGTGATCGTCGAGAATGGAGAAATCCGTTTGATTCAGGTCACGGACAAACTTGCCGTGTTTGTCGGTGGCGATGAACAAAACGTTCACCTCGTCGACACGTTTGTGAATGGTGAGCAGCGAGCCGGCCTGCGCATCGTCATTAGAACTGGAAGGAGAAGGAGAAGGAGAAGGATAGGTGGCGACACCGGCGGCGGTGCTGGCATAAGTATCAGACTGGGCAAAAACCGGGGTTGCGCAGGCCAGCGCAAAAGTTGCCAGCAGCGCCGCGACCAGCCGACAAGTCCGCTTCGTGTAACTCATGCCCAAACCATCCAATTTTTGCACCCTTACCTGCCGCCAGAGAGTGCCCCACCTGCTTAGATGCACGTCTGGTGCCGAAAGGCGGTTGGCTGTCTTCTTACTGACTGTAGAAGGGCGTGGCGGCTAGTGCCAAGTTACAAAAGTAGCACACGTTTGGGCATGGCCCGAAAACCTGCCGGAGTTTACGCTTGCGGTGCTGTGCACCCCAAATAGCACGGTCCCGCGGTTACAATTCCCACAGAAGAACTTTTGTTGAACGCCTATTATAGGAAATAGCGGAGGATCCGATGGCAATCGAAACGAGAATCAAAATGAAGATGAACAAGATAATCGCATGCGTCGTGACGCTTTTCTTGTGCGTCTCGGCAGCATTCGCCGCCAATGACGAGAAAGAAACCGAACGAGTGAAGGATGCGGGTGAGGTGATGAAAGAAATTCTCAACATCCCCGACGACATTCCTCAGGACTTGCTGGATAAAGCGGAGTGCGTTGTGATTCTCCCTTCGGTGCTGAAAGGCGCGTTCGGTGTGGGAGGAAGCTACGGACGCGGCGTAATGGTTTGCCGCGGTGGCGCGCACTATACCGGACCCTGGGGGCCACCGGCTCTGTATGCGCTGGAGGGCGTGAGTATCGGTTTCCAGCTTGGAGGGCAGGCCACGGATTTTGTTTTGCTGGTGATGAATCCCAAAGGCGCGCGCTCGCTGCTGGTCAGCAAAGTAAAGCTGGGGGCGGACGCTTCTGCCGCGGCTGGTCCCAAGGGCCGCACCGCCGAGGGCGCCACCGACGTAGTGATGAATGCGGAGATTCTCTCCTACTCGCGCAACAAGGGATTGTTTGCCGGAATCTCGCTCGAAGGCTCGACCCTGCGTTCCGACGGCAGTGCCAACGAAAAACTCTACGGGAAAAAATTGACGGCGAAAGAAATCATCGTCGAGCATAAAGTGGGAGTGCCAGCCTGCGCCAGAGAGTTGGTGTCGCTGCTGGATAAGAAGTCGCCGAAGAACAAGTCGGATCCGAAGTCGCTGCAGTAGATGGTGGTATGCCGGTTGTGGAGCGTGCGTCAGAACCTCGGCTGTCCCTCCGGCGTTTGTCATTTTCGCCCTTGCCATCCTGAGGCCTGCGTTCTTTGCGGGCCGAAGGATCCCGTACTCGCCGACAGTGCGTGGGGGCGACAGAGTCTCTTTATCATGAGGTCCCGAATTTCATCCCATGACCCCGAACCGTGAAGTCAGGCACCCGCTGATTCGCTGCGGCTGGGCGCGCAGCGAGCTCATGATTCGCTATCACGATGAGGAATGGGGCGTGCCTGTCCACGATGACCGCACCCTCTTTGAGTTTCTCATTCTCGAAGGCGCCCAGGCTGGCCTGAGCTGGGAGACCATTCTCAACAAGCGGGAAAATTACCGCGCCGCGTTCGACAACTTCGATGCGCAGAAGATCGCACATTATGATCGGCGGAAGATGGCACAACTGCTGAAGAATCCAGGCATCGTGCGCAACCGGTTGAAAATCGCGTCGGCGGTGCGCAATGCCCAGGCGTTGCAGCGTGTGCGGGAGGAATTCGGCACCTTCGACCGCTACATATGGCGGTTCGTGAATGGCCGCCCGCGAGTGAATCCGTGGAAGTCCCGCCAGCTTCCGGCCAGCACCGCAGAATCCGATGCCATGAGCAAGGATCTGAAAAAGCGCGGCTTCAATTTTGTCGGATCAACCATCTGCTACGCGTTCATGCAGGCCGTTGGCATGGTGAACGACCATGCGCCGCAGTGCTTTCGGTACGGCGAACTTTAGCGTTCGCAACCTCGCTGAGAATACGAAAAACCTTCGGAATTATGCTTGATAGACCCACGCTAAAATGACTTTCGCTACATTAGCCGAAAGGCGACCGACGCGGAACGTGCGGCTGGCTCTCAAGGTTGTTGAGGGCAAAGAGACTTACGCTGAGGATCCGAAAACTGGAAACTAAAAACAAGGGTAATACATCCAAATGGAAGGAGAGTCTTCGGTCATATTGACGAAATGGTCCCGTTGTTTGATACTAAAACGTCTTCCCGCAAGGCGGCCTTACTCATGCCACAGCCAATTACAAAGTCCCATCAAGAGCCCGTCCGGGATGAGCCCAAAAAGAGTGCGTGGGGAGACTTCTTGCGGCGGCTTGCATTCTGGAAGGTCGCTAAGCAAGAAAAGTTAGATCGTTTGTTTGATGAAGCTGTCCATGACCTGCATCCAGGCTGGGAGAGAAAACGGCTGGCAAGAAAGGCCACCCAAGACTAGACGAGTATCCCTTCCTGTCTCCCGAACGCCACAAGTAGCCGAGCGTGCGTGTTGAACTTCCCCGCCAGGTATTCCAGCACCTCCATATTTGTTGCCTTTGAATGCCCGAATGTCATTCTCGCAAGCAATTGCCGGAGAATTTCGTTTTGATCTTCGGTGTCAATGGCCTCAATTACATCGTATGCGAAGATTTCGAGCGCCGTTCGTGGGTCCGTGCTATATGCGAGATCATGCCCACGCGCAATTCTGCGGAGGTACTCTAGATCCAGAACATCTGCCGCGTTTAGCTTGACGCCCATTGACTTATTGGTGCGACTGACATGGCAAATGACTAAATAGCGCGTATGCCAATTCCGCCACGCCCGCACTGTAACTCTCTTGTTTTCACTGCCTCGCGCACCTTAGAAATCACTGGAAATGTTCCTCAGTAAACGTTTATGATATAAAGCGCACGAGGGCGCGGGGATGCCCCGCCGCGCACCAGCGCGAGCGAGGCACCTACCACGGCAATCGTCAACCCGTCACGGCTGGCGATTGCGAGGAACACCATATAGTGCATGGTGGCCCTCCTTTCCTCTCGGCTCGAAAAGAACCGGGAGCCTGTGAAAAGCCCTTGAATAGCGGGCCGCCTGAAAACGGCCCGTTTCTATTGTGTGGCCTCCTTGAATCGCCACTTGCCGTTGACCTTCTCCACAATGCCAGACCGCTGTTTTGCCACGAGCGTCCAGTGAATTACGCGACCGGGACTTTTCTCGCCGAAGTCGATGCCAGCTTTTTCAGCAGCACTCTTCAGATCGTTAACAGTTACCGAACGCTTTTGCTTGAGAGTGTCAAGAACAAAGTTGGCAAGGTGCGTGTTTCCGCCCCCGACAGAATGATTGCTGCCGCCATTTCCTGAGGCAGCAATCCCCTGATTTTCCAACTGCAACAGTGCTTTGATTCCGGCCTCCATCTGGTCGAGTCTGGCTCGCTCACTCGCAATTGTCTTGAGACGTTCGCGCAATACAGGGCCAATATCGGTCATAGATGTCTCCTTTCCACTAGCGAATGGTCGCCGCCAGCCACAAATATACTTCCAAGGGCGGCGAAAGGCAACAGAGTAACGGGAGAAATATCCACTATTTAATGGTGTCATACGAAAGGCGCATTCCTTTGTACTTGCCATCTCCTTAGATGAGGGCGATAGAATTAAGCTTGTAGACTGAACCGTGTCCAAAGACCGGTGTAGGTCTACCCTTGAGCCTCCGAAAGGGGGCTTTCTTTATGCACCTAGCCTATGTTGACGAGTCCGGCTCAACCGGGGCTGGAGCATCTCTAACATTCACACTGGGGTGCGTGCTAGTAGATGCCACGCGCTGGCCGGATGTGTTCGACGACGTAATCGAATATCGGCGTTTTTTGCGCGATGAGTTCAAAATCCCCGTTCGCGCTGAGATCAAGGCCAACTATCTTTTGCGAAATGGCGGCGATTTTAGATCGCTTAAACTGAGCGAGCGAGCTAGATATAGGATTTACCGTGGCCTGATGCGTCTTCAGTCGAAATTGGAGCTGCTTGCGTTCGCGGTCGTTATCCGTAAAGATGTTGCCGCGAAAAAAGGGCTTATCCTCGACCCTAGAGAAGTCGCCTGGGAGTATCTAATTCAGCGCCTTGAACGCTTTACTACTAACGACAAGACGCATGTACTTCTTTTCCACGATGAGGGCGAGGGAGCGATTGTGCGTTCGCTGACTCGCAAGGCCCGCCGAATAGGAACCGCTGGAAGTGCGTTCGGTATTGGAAGTCTAAAGAGACCGGCCCGCTTAATCCTAGATGACCCAGTTTCGAGGAAATCGCACGAATCGTATTTCGTACAGCTAGCCGACCTTAACGCTTACGCTGCGTTTCGGAGTCTTTACCCGCCGCCAGTGCGACTGGTGAATATAGTTCCACAAGACATGTGGGACGAACTTGGTGGGGCGAGGTTTGCGAAAGTCAACATGTTAAGAGGCGGAACGCCGGGAATCGTGTATTGGCCTTGATCTAGTTGGGATTGCGTAAAGACATACTTCCGTCAGGCCATCAGGGATCTCTGTACAAAATTGCAAGAATGGGGAAGCGACTGATCCCAGAGTGAGCAGCAAATCTCTTTCTCACTTGTGCGGAGATGGCGGCACGTTTTTCGACGGCTTCGTCGTCGGCTCCGGCACTGTCTGCGCCTTCTTATCGTTTAGGTCAAGCCCAAAACTTGGATGCTCGTAGGTCCCGGATATTCGTATCGGGACAATTTCCCCTTTTTTCTTCTTCTTGAAAAATGGCTCGATTGCCTTCAGCAACAGAGCCTTGGCTCCGCTGCTGGTATTCGAGATCTTCGAATCCACCTGCATCTGGCCGTGCAAGTCAATTTTGTGATTGAGCAGGTTGTAGGTCCCATGCATGCGGGCGGCTGCGCCGGGAACGCCGAAGGAAAGATCGGAGAAGGTTGATGTTCCCCCGAGCAGGTTGACCTGCCCAGTCAGATCCGTGAGCACAGTTTCGGGATCGGCGGGATCTTTTTCTCCACGGGCTCCTGCGCTAAGTTTGTTCACACCTTCCTGGGTGGAAGGTTTCGAGAAAGTTCCCGCCGCGATTCCAAAGCCGCCGCGCAACTTCACCCTCTCGAGGAATTTCTCTTTGCCGGGAGGAATCTCGACCCGTGCCTGAAGAGTCACGCTACCCGACATGGGCGCGCGGTTGGCTTTGACAAACAAGAACAGGATATCTTCAATGCGGGCGCCGCTCGACCGCAGATCGATCAGCCCGGTCTTCCCCTTTCCCCCGGCTGTTTTAGCGATACTGCCTTCCGCCTCGATTTTCGTCTTCCAGAAATTGGCGGTGATGTGCTTCAGAAACGTATCGCCATGCGTGGCATCGACATAGGCGCTGAACGCGGTTGTCAATCGCACCGGGTGCCCGCCCGACGTCACTTCAAAGTCAGGAACGTCAGTGGTGCCTGAGATATCAATGTGGCCGAGAGTTCCATCAAACTTTCCTGTCGAAGACAACTTCCCGGCGATGCCCCTGTACACGCTCAAATCGGCCTGCTCAAACGTATATGCGCCGGAGATGGTAGTCTGTGCCGCATCGCTCCTGTTCCACACTCCGAATTTTCCTTCGACCGATACCTCGCCCGGCGGTTCAGGATTGTGCACCTTCATCCGGTAGCTGAGAGGTCCCTTCCATCCCACGTCTCGGAGAAGCGCTTCATGAATATCGAAGCGTAAAGGTTGTTTGTCCGGGTCGTGATAAGCAAACTCCACCGCCGCGCCGTTGGCGACGATGTCGTCGATGGTAATTTTCGACGGCATGGTGTGAAAAGGAGCTCCGGTGCCGAAGGCCGGAATCGACACCAGCATCCTCTCGGCGGTAATCCGCCGTACTCGCATCTGTACCAGGCCCAGGTAGTTGCCTTGGATGGTTAACTTCTCGATGGTGATGAGGGGTTTGGCTTGGGACGGGCCGTGGCGAAAAACTAATCCCTCAAGCACACAACCTGGTGACGGGAAATAGGTCTGGTGAAAGGCGCGGACCTCCACCTGGCTGTCGCTCACCTCCCGCAAGTCCTGTAGCACGCGTCCCGGCGCGAACCGCCAGCGGCACAATCCCAGAGGCACTGCACAAAGTACCCCAGCAGCGATGACCAGGATCAGGGCGATCCTGCCCCAACGTCTCGGCCCATTCTGCCGACGGGTCTCGAACTGAATGGGCCGCGCAGCAGTAGCTTGAGCCATGAAGAGTTTTGAAGCCGACCTAAGGATGGAGGTTGCTGTCGCAAACTCCGGCTTCCCACTTGCTATAATAACAGCGCCCGTTGCCGGGATGGCGGAACTGGCAGACGCAGCGGACTCAAAATCCGCCGACCTTCGGGTCTTGGGGGTTCGACTCCCCCTCCCGGCACCAAAGATGTTTGAAATCATGCTGCGGGGCTTCGGTTGGTAAATGACGCCCTGTGACGTGTGGCGTCAGCCGGGCCGCACTGAGCTGGGCTGGCTTGCCGGGGTGCTGACCGGTTCTTTGCGCTTTTCGTCTGTGTCCACCGAAAACAACATGTAGTGGCCGAAGCTGTGGCGGCGATAGTAGCGGTGCTGCCGGAAGTCGAAGTAGATCTCGGCGCTTTTCGGAAGCCAGAGCGACATATTTTTCTTTTCGAACCTGACGGGTCCGTATTCCACAATCTGATGCTCGCTCAAGAGCCTTATCTCGGGCATGGGCCGCACCATTTCGGACTCGATGTGAACGATCTGATAGTGGTCCGCTGTAATCCAAGCCCTGCCTTTCAGCTTCACGGGATAAACCATATTGCCAATCTTGTAACTTTGAAGCCGGTTGGGTTTGTCGTCGCGCTGCTTGAAGTCCACCACCCAAATCGCCTGACCGTGCCAATCGCCCAGACCCTCACACTTCATGCCGAAGGCGTCGCGCATGTGAGGATGAAAGACAAGCGCCAACGCCGCAAAGCCAGTGCTGGCGATCTTATCGGGAAAGGTAGTCAAGTCCGCCTTAGCGGCGCGGTCCTCATCGACCGAGAGATACCCCGCCTCCGGTTCGGAGATCGACGCTACGTAGTTGTATTTGCGCGTCTCTGTGCGCAGGGGATTTCCGAATACGTCGAGGCTCTGGTGAAACAGGTCTTCGACTGCCGCAAAGCGGGCGATGTCGTCCACCAGCTCCGCGACGCGCTTTCCGGTTTCGTCCAATACTGTTTCGGCCGGACAGTCAACGCCCGAGGCCAGGGAGAGTTTGCTTTGGTCGAGGCCGGCCGGCTGCCAGGATCTCACAGACAATCCCGGCGCGGAGACCGCCTGTAGAGGATCGACACCGGAAAGTCGCGGCAGAGTCTGCGCTGCTGCATTCTCCGCCGATGGAACCACGGATGCGTGTTCACGGACTTCGGCAATCAGGGTGCGCACCTGCCCGGCCATGGGGTGGCTTGGCGACTCATGCAGGAAAGTCTCCAGCGCGTTGATGCCTTGCTGGTCGGATCCCAGGTTGATCAGGGCCTGCCCGAGGACCAGCAATGCCGGACTTGCTTCGGTTTTCCCTTTCGCAATTGCAGCCTGAGCTTCGTCCCGTGCCTTGTCGTAGTTCTTCTCGTGGAAATAGGCATTGGCGAGCAAGTTGTGAGGTTGCCAGTTTTCGCTGTCGGCCGCCACCGCCCGCTCCAGTGCCAATTGCGCCGCCGGGTAATCGCTGCGCTCCAGATTCGATCTTCCCAGGAGGGTCAGCGCCTGTGCATTCCGCGGACTCAACGTGGTGGCAGTGCCCAGGTACTCCGATGCCTTCGCATATTCCTTCTGCTGGAAACACAAATAGCCAAGCAGGAAATTGAGTTCGGAGCTAGACGGCGCTAATTTGTAAGCCTGGTCGAGATGATTCCTGGCATCGGTGAAATTCCGTGACTTTAGTGCTGAGACCGCGCGTTTCGCTTCTTTTCGGGCTTTGGGGGATAAGGCGTGGTCGTCGACGTCGAGAGCGATCGCGGCCGGGTCACGGTGCAGCACGATTTCAAACTTGTTGACCTCTGAGGTGGTTACGTACATTTGCTTGTGCTCGCTGAGATAGCCCACGGCACTTATTTCCACATCGTAATTCCCGAACCGAATGTTGGTAAATGCTCCCCGTGAATCCTCTTCTGTAGTCTGCCAGGAAGCTGCCTGATTTTCGAGGTTCACCATCTTGAGCAGCGCCTGGCGATCAAGATGAGTCCTGGAGTTTTCTGCGAAAACCGTGAAGACCAGGATGCCGGTCCCGGGAGCAGTGGTGTACACCGGCACAAAGTATCGATTCAGGCCCTGGGGAGTGGTGTCCAGAGAGGTTGGCAGTTGCTGGCTCAGCACCGTGGTCGCGAACACACAACAGAATACGACCAACGTTTCGGCAACCCTGGCTGTGCTTCTTGCCCGATCTTCGCTGTAGCGCTGCATAGTGGCCAGCACAGAGTCTGCGGGAACGCGATCAACAGGTCAAGCAAAAGATTCGGGTAAGGATGAATTGCCCTCAAACCGCAGGTTTCTGGCGACCCGCTTTGAGAGGAATCCACAAACGATCCACGGGAACTTACTGCACTGGCGGTCAGCCTTGTTCCGTTTGGTTCGCAATGTGATCCGCATACGTGCGCCGATGCGTTCCCCACCGTGTCCTCGGCGTACACTTGTTCCGATTTCGTAACAGAAATTCTTTTGGCGTGGAGGGCGGAGATCACCTCCCCTACACTTCTCCGCCAGTTCGGGAACTCGCCCTCAAGGAGGCAGTCGCATGTCTATCTTGGGTTTAGCGTCTCCGCCGGTTCGCCGCAGTGTCAGTATTTTATTGCTGGTTTTTTCTGTGTTGCTCACCGGATGCCCTACTACTACTCCCGCGACGTGGTCTGAGCGTGGCCCCGCGTTCGGGGGGCGACTGTCCGCGATCGTAGCTGCCGACTCCAGTGGAAACACCCTGGTGGCGGCAAGTCCAGGCGGCGGTGTCTGGCGCAGCGCGAATGGCGGTTCCACGTGGACCTTTCCCGCACAGTACGGGTTGGGTGACAACAGTGCGGTACACCTCGAGTGGGACGCGGGCACGCCCGGACGGCTTTTCCTGCTCACCTGGAATGGCCTCTATGCCACAACAAACAACGGCGACTCGTGGACAAATCTGGTCAATCCCGGTGGCTTCCCCGCGCCGCTTCAGGTTTACCAAACCGCGATTGCCGATCCCAAGCCCTTCGCCCAGATGGTGTTTCCTTCTCAGGCCAAGCTGCAACGCGCGGTCTTCGCTGCGATTCCCTGTAGCGGCCTCTTCTATTCGTTCGACGGTGTGGCCTTCACGCAGAACTGGCCATTCCCCGGAGGCTCGACGAATCTGGATAACTGCATTGGAACCATCGCTGCCGATGCTTTCTCAGGGCGAGTCTATTTTTCGACATTTGCGAGCGATCCGAGTGGTGCGGCACACGTTTTCCGCAGCAACTGCGCGGTTGCGTGGCAACCGGGGACGCCATGTCTCACCTGGCAGGCGGCCAACAACGGCTTGCCGTCGTACGCTGTCATTTCCGCCATGACCTCGGTAGCGACTTCAGCAGCTTCCGCCGATCATCTGGTGGCACAGACCACGGGGACAGGATCGAACCTGAGCACCTATCTGACAACCGACGGAATGTCGTGGACCTTGCAGTCCACTCAGCCCAACAATTGGTCACCCCGGGCCCTGGTCTATACGGGTCACGGGCAAGAGCTTTTTCAGGGGAATGTTTTGTCCGCCTACAGCGGCGACTTTGGGGCGCATTGGAGCACGTTCAACGTTCCCAGCGAGCATCCCGATGTGCGGGCGGTTACTCCAGTGGCCGCGGCTGGAAAAGTCTGGACAGTCACCGATGGATCCATGGAAGGGAGTTACGCAAATGTGACCCGTTGGAACTGGACGCCGGGATCCCCTCCAAGCGCTGGCGTCAATCTTGGCCACTCAGGCCTTACGGTATTGCAGGCTTACTTTGCCGGAGTCGTGCCAGCCACTGGCGGTGTGGGCGCGGGTTCGCGCCGGGTCTTCATGGGCGCGCAGGATAATGCCGCTTTCTGTTCCGATACTCTGGGTACGGGCGGTTGGACGGCGTCGGGCTCTCCTCCCGGCGGAGGTTCGGGAGATATTTTCGCCTTCGCGTCGGCTCCGTCAGATGCCAATCGCGCCTACTCATGGAGCGGCGAAACCATCACTTTTGCGCGGACTACGAATGCCGGCAGCGCCCCCAACTGTACGGCGGTTGCGTGGTCGACTGTCACTCCCACTGAGAATCCATTGAGCGCGCAACTGGTGCCGCCGACGTATTGGTCCTACCATGCCATTGCGGTTCATCCCACCAATCCCGACCGGCTCTATTTCGCTTTCCTGCTCGACGAAGGTGAGACTACCAATGCTTCCGCGCCTACCCCGCTGGTTACGCATCACTCGCTCCCCAACAACCTGCGGCCAACAGTAATTTATGTCGATGCCAACGGTGCGATCTATTTGGGAACAGCAGGACAAGGCGCTTACAAATCTATCGACGACGGCGTCAGTTGGTCGCCCTGGGGACCCGGCACCACTCCCGCACCCGCGCTGGTGACTGCTATAACCAGCTCTGGAGGCGCCAGTCCAACCTTCTGGATTGCCACCACCGACGGTCTATATAAAGGATCAGCCAGCGGCGGTCCGTGGACGCTCTCCACCGGCGGCGGAGGCTACACGGTGAGCGACGTCACCGTCGATCCCAGTTGTGCGACGCGCGTGTATGCGGCGTTGGGTTTCGCCGGAATTCTGGGAGAGCATCGAGGCGGCATCCGGTTCAGCTCCAGTAACGGCTCCTCCTGGACCTCGATCACTTCAGGCGAAGTAATTCATCAGGGACCAGTGACCATGGTCCAGGTTGACCGCTCGCAACCCAACGCGGTCTATGCCGCCACCTACGGCCGCGGTTTTTGGGTGTATGACTGGGGAACTCAGCTTCCCGCTTGCGCTCCATGAGATTCGCCAGGGCTTCTCTTACTGCACTGGCGGGAGGCCGACTTTGGCCACGAGTTCGCGAAATCTCTGGTTCTGGTGCAGGGGCTGGAGGGCGGAGTTAGCGGTGATCGTGGTGAGCAAGAGGTCGTGGCGTTGGTAGGCGATTTCAAGATATTTCATCGCTTCGCCATTATGCCCCAGGGCTGCGTAGAGAGCAGCCAATTCGAAGGCTGAACCCTTACCGTGCTCGAATGAGGTTCGCGCGGCTGCCAGTTGTTCTTCGAACAATCCGCGTTGGCCGCCGCTGGCGTAGGCTTTCTGTTCCGCCTCGAGCCTTTTCTCCGCGGCGGCGTCGTGGCGCAAGCGTGCGACCGTCGCTCGTTCTGCGAAGTAGCCAGCATAGTTTCCCTCCGGAAAATAAATAGCGTCGGCTAGGTAACGATGTGGAGGTTCAAAGTCGGGCTGGGAAGCTGCGAGTTGTGTCAGCAGCGCTCTAGCCTCTTCGGTCTTTCCCGACGCGGCGAGAATGAGTCCTTTATCGGCGAGGATGGGCGTGGAGGAAGGATCGAGTTGACGGGCGCGCTCGATTTCCATCACGGCTTCCGGGTTGCGCTGGATCTCGATGAGGAAGGTGGCATACCAGTGGTGAACGCGGGGGAAGTTTGGGTCCAGTTCGATCGCGCGCTTGAACTCGCGGTCGGCTGTGGTGGCATCAAAGAATCCCCAGAAGGTGGCGAAGGCGAGGGAGTTGTGGGCCTCGGCAGAGTTGGGGTCGAGTTCCACCGCCTTGCTGGCAGCCGCCAGGGCGCGCGGGAACGCTTCCTGCGGAGGCATGGCGCTGTACTCCCGGAGCAGGTTGTAGCTGTCGGCCAGTCCCACATACGGCGCCGCATAGCCGGGATCATGCACGATTGCTTGCGTGAAGAAGTCGACGGCCTTGTTCAGATCGTCGGGAGTGCGCTTCTCGAAGTAGTAGCGGCCTTTGAGGTAGAGATCCTGAGCTTCTGTACTGGGCCGGTGAGGCGCAGCCAGCGCATTCTTGAACCGGGGTTCGCGGTGGCTGAACGAGAAAACTAGAAATGAGCCGGCGATTAGTACCAGAGGCACAAGCCAGAGGAAAGTGCGTGCCGCGGCCAGTCTAGAGGGAGCGGGGACAAGCTTAAGAGCGGGTGCGGAGGGCGTAACTTCCGCCGGAGTCTTGATGGTCAGCACATTGGGCGGGACCGCGCGGTCGCTGTCTTGGTCGGCTGGAACGACTTCGGCAGCGGCTTCGCCACTCTCCAGGGTAAGGTTCGGCGCCTTTAGCCACTCCGCCAGTTCCTCGGCGTAAGCGAACACACCACCGCGAGCGCTTCCCGGCACGCGGTACACGGGAAGACCGCGCTCTTTTTCCCAACGTTTTACGGTGCGCTCGTCACGTCCGAAGAAGGTGGCAATTTCCTTCCACGAATCCAGACGCTTCTTCGCCCCGAGAGGCTCGCCATGAGCTGCCATATACCTGAAATGCCCTGAAATGCCTTGAGTGACGCCGAAACTGCCTTGCCTGGGGAAAGCGAGGCCTCTTGAGTATAGCGTGATGCGCGGCGGTGCGAACTACCACGAACGTGCCTCGGCGTGGCCCGAGAGAGGGAGAGAGCAACTCGAAAACGTGAGGGAATCCGGCGCACAACGAGGGACTAGAGACATTGGTCCTATTTTGACACGCCAGAGGGCGTCGTTCATTTGGGTGGTCTGGTGATCGCGCCTTGCGAAGCCGATGAGACCAGCGCGGCGTACTTGGCGAATACTCCGGTGGGATAGCGCGGCTGGGGCGGCTTCCACATTTTCATGCGCTGGCGCAGAACTTTGTCGCTGATCTCGACTTGCAACAAGCGCTCATTGACGTCGAAGCGGATGATGTCGCCATCGCGTACGGCGGCGATGGGGCCGCCCAGCGCGGCTTCCGGCGAGACGTGGCCGGCCATCAGTCCGTGAGTGGCGCCGCTGAAGCGGCCGTCGGTTAGGAGCGCGACTGACGATCCTAATCCTTCACCTACGATTGCTCCGGTCACGCTTAGCATTTCGCGCATGCCGGGGCCGCCCTTGGGGCCTTCGTTGCGGATTACTACTACGTCGCCGGACTTGATTTTCTTGCTCGTGACGGCCGTCATGGCGTCTTCTTCGCAATCGAATACGCGTGCGGGGCCGCGGTGGGTTAGGCGTTCGTGGCCGCTGATTTTGGCTACGCAGCCTTCAGGCGCGAGATTGCCTTTCAGGATGACGAGGCCTCCGGTTTTCTTCAACGGATGATCGAGCGGGGCGATGACGGGCTGTCCTGGAGTTTCCTTCGCGTCGTTGGCTTCCTCGGCGAACGTCCTGCCGGTGACGGTGAGGGTGGAGCCGTCGGCGCACTTGGCATCGAGCAGACGTTTGGCGATGACCGGGATACCTCCGGCTTTGTCGACGTCGGCTGCGACGTATTTTCCGGAGGGTTTGAGATCGGCGAGCAGAGGAGTGCGCTCGCTGACGGTCTGAAAGTCGTCGATTTCCAGAGCGACTTCAGCTTCGCGCGCGATGGCCAGCAGATGCAGCACGGCGTTGGTCGAGCCTCCGGTAGCGGCCACGGATGCGATTGCGTTTTCAAAGGCGGCGCGGGTGAGAATACGGCGCGGCAGGATTCCGTTTCTCAAGAGATTCATGACCACATCGCCGCAGCGGAAGGCGACTTCGTCTTTGCGTGGCTCCATGGCAGGCACGCTGTTGAAGCCCATCGGCGAAAGGCCGATGATCTCCATCACGGTGGACATGGTGTTGGCGGTGTACTGGCCGCCGCAGGCTCCGGCGCTGGGGCAGGCTACGTTTTCGAGTTGGTGCAGTTCTTCGTCGGTGATTTTTCCGGCCGCGTTGGCGCCTACGGCTTCGAATACGTCTTGAATGGTGACGTCTTTGCCTTTGAAGCTGCCGGGGGCGATGGTGCCGCCGTAGAGCACGAGGCCGGGAAGATCCATGCGCGCTAGGGCCATGGCTGCGGCTGGGATGGTCTTGTCGCAGCCCACCACGCACACTACGGCGTCGAAGAGTTGTCCGCGGCAGACCAGTTCGATCGAATCGGCGATCAGTTCCCGGCTGACGAGGGAAGCGCGCATGCCTTCGGTGCCCATGGTTTCGCCGTCGGAGATGGCGATGGTGTTGAACTCCATGGGAGTGCCTCCAGCCGCGCGTATGCCTTCCTTCACTTTGGCGGAGAGCCGCCGCAGGTGAAAGTTGCAGGGCATGGTTTCGATCCAGGTATTGGCCACGCCGATCAGGGGCTTGTTGAGGTCAGCGTCAGTGAAACCGATGGCCTTGAACATGGAGCGCGCCGGGGCCCGGTCGCGTCCGTCAGTGATGCCGCGGCTGCGATGCTTGAGATCCATAATTATTTAAGACCCATGGGGAAGATTACAACAGAGGTAAGACAAAAGATGAGAGCAACAATCCCGCTCAAGCAAAAACGGGGAACCTGCCGCTGGAGTAATGCAAGGAGGCACGCATTTCCAACTCCAGGTTCCCCAATCGCATGACGCTTACCCAGGAAGCGGTCATGCTGCTGACATCGTTCAACCGAAACTCAAGCCAACGCGGCGCGCGCTGACTGCTCAGGCACGCCCGCCGAAGCCGGCGGATGAGGCGCCCACGCCGCATCTGCGTGTTCGCGCGTAACCGGACTGGAACGAACCTCGGTGACATCCACGATCGCGTACCACTCGCGGTAAAGCTGGCCGGCCTGCTTGGGCGTAACCTGGAGCAGCAGCGTGACTGCGTGGTCCTGCCCGGCGTACTCGGCGTGCACCGAGGTGAGATCGAGCCCACGGCGCGAAACCGCATTAAGGATGCGCATCAGTGTGCCTTGCGCGTTGCGATAGCGGATGTGAAAGACTTGCATGGTCGTTCCCTCGTGATCGATTCGTCTTTACTTATTCGTCCTCGTACACCATCTCCGACAGTGCCGCTCCCGCCGGAACCATCGGGTAAACGTTAGCCTCCGGAGCGCAATCAAATACCAGCAGCTCCGGCTCCGGCGAGCGCAGGAAGTTCTCGAGGAGATCTCCCGTCTCCGCCGACACCGGATACTCCGCCATGGCGGCCTCGTTCAGCCGCCATCCGTGAATCTTGTAAGCCTTCGCGATCTCGACGAAATCCGGATTGTCGCTCAGGTCGGTCTCGGCATAATTGCGAGCATAGAAAAGCTGCTGCCACTGCCGCACCATTCCCAGATATTTGTTATCGACGATCACCATTTTTATGGGCAGGCCGAGCCGGTGCACTGTGGCGAGTTCCTGAATGTTCATCTGGAAGCCGCCATCGCCGGAAACGCACAGCACACAAGTCTCCGGCTTTGCCAGTTGCACGCCCACGGCAGCCGGCAGGGCGAAGCCCATCGCACCCAGGCCGCCCGACGTAACAAAGCCGCGCGGGGACGATGACCGATAGCGCTGCGCCGCCCACATCTGATGCTGGCCCACGTCAGCAATGATCACGTTGTCTTGCGGCAGGCGGCTGAAGAGTTCATCGAGGAAACGAATCGTGGGCTGCGCCAGTCCGCGCGGATCAAGCTCGGCACGCTCCGGCCCGCAAGCCACCGCGCGCCAGCCGCTCCAGTCAGGCAGGGAAGCGCGCCGCAACTCCGCGTGAAACGCCGGAATCGTGTCCGCCAAATTTCCAATCACCGGCAGTTCACACGCCCGCACGCGATCAAGCTGTGCCGGATCAATTTCAAAGTGCACGATCTTCGCGTGAGGTGCAAAGCGTGTAGGATCTCCGGTCACGCGATCATCGAGGCGCGCTCCGAACACGAGCAGCAAGTCGGTCTCGTGAAGCGCAGTATTGGCTGCGCGCGTCCCGTGCATCCCAACCATGCCCAGGTAATAAGGAGATTGCGGAGGCACCGCGCCCAATCCGTGGACGGTGGCGAATGTGGGGATATTCAAATCGTCGAGCAGTTGACGAAGCTGGGGAACTGCTCCCGAAAGCTTTGCTCCCGCACCGACTAACGCAACCGGCCTGGTTGCCCGTTGCAGCAAGGCCACAATTGTGTCGCTGAATGCGCCTTCTGCCTTCGCGTCGGCAGGCCGAGCGTGTGGCGTGAACTTCACCGGGCCGGAGAATTCTTTCTTGGCCTTCAATATGTCTGTGGGAATATCGATGAGCACCGGCCCCGGCCGTCCGCTGCGCGCCCAGTGAAATCCCTCGGCAACCACTTCCGGAATTTCATCGATGGTCCGCACCAACCGGCTCCACTTGGTCAGCGACAAAGTCACCCCAAAAACGTCCGTCTCCTGAAACGCATCCGTCCCGATCATCGCCGTCCGCACCTGCCCCGTGATGCAGACCAGAGGCACCGAATCCATCTTGGCGTCGGCGATGCCGGTGACCAGGTTCGTCGCGCCCGGCCCGCTCGTTGCCATCGCAACGCCAACTTTTCCCGTCACTCGTGCGTAGCCTTCCGCCGCAAAAACAGCGCCCTGCTCGTGCCGCGTGAGAACGTGCCGCACGCCGCTGCCTTCGAGCGCGTCATACAACGGCATGATCGCGCCCCCGGGATACCCGAACACCAGGTCCACCCCTTCGGCGCGCACGCACTGAAGAACGATTTCGGCTCCCTTAAGCATTCACCGCCTGCTTAACCTCTTCCTTCGGCGCCTCAGGAGCCTTCTTCGCTTCCCGTCCCGGTAGCCAACTCATCATCCCTCTCAACTGCGCACCGACGATCTCGATGGGATGCTGCTGCTCTTTCTGCCGCAGGTCAGCAAAGTTGTATCCGCCGTCTTTGTTCTCTTTGATCCACTCGCGGGCGAAGGTCCCGTCCTGAATGTCGGCCAAAGTCTTCTTCATCGCCGCCCGCGTAGCGTCGCCTACAACTTTCTCGCCGCGCGTCAGGTCGCCATACTCCGCCGTATTCGAAATCGAATACCGCATGCGGCTCAGCCCGCCCTCATAAATCAAATCGACAATCAGCTTCATCTCATGCAGGCACTCGAAGTAAGCAATCTCTGGAGCGTACCCAGCCTCCACCAGCGTCTCGAATCCCTTCTTGATCAGCGACGTCAACCCACCGCACAGCACCGCCTGCTCGCCAAACAGATCGCTCTCAGTTTCTTCTTTGAACGTAGTCTGCAACACGCCCGCGCGCGTCGACCCAATGCCATGCGCGTAAGCCAGCGCAAACTCATGCGCCCGCCCGCTCGCATCCTGATTCACCGCAATCAGCGACGGCACTCCGCGCCCCTCGGCATAAACCCGCCGCAGCAAGTGTCCCGGAGACTTCGGCGCAATCATCACCACGTCCACATCCGTCGGCGGAGCGATCGTCTTGAAATGAATGCTGAACCCATGCGAGAACCCCAGAATTTTCCCGGGATGCAGAAACGGCTGCACATACTGCTCATACACCGCCGCCTGCGTCTCGTCGGGCGTGAGCATATGGATCCAGTCCGCCCGCTTCGCCGCCTCATCCGGAGCCACCACCACCATCCCATCCGCCCGCGCCTGCGCCGCGCTAGGCCGGTTCGACTCCAGCCCGACGATGACTTTGCACCCGCTGTCGCGCAAATTCTGCGCCTGCGCATGTCCCTGGCTGCCGTAGCCCAGGATGGCAATGGTTTTGCCCTTCAGGGCGTTAGGATTGGCGTCGTGTTCGTAGAAGATTGTGGCCACTGGGGAAGCTCCTTTATGCAGACCGACCGGTCGGTCGGTCGGTTCATTTATGCTAGCGGACGGTCCCTAGCCTGTCAAGCGAGAAGTTACCAGCAAGTTCCAACACTCACCCGCCCGCGCATCGCCTCGCTGGACGGTGACATCAGAGTAAAATGAGTTGAGACTTGAAGGAGTGCTGTTGTGGGTACACTGCCCCAGGGTGACTCGAGGATTCCTCAAAACGCGGTGCCAGATGAAGTGTTCGAAACCCCGCTCTTCAAGATGGAACGATTCGGGCGCCACGTTCGAATCAACACGTCGCGCTCGAAGGAGGATCACGAGAAGCTGATTCGCGGTATCGTCGAACACCGCCCAGAACTACTCGCGCGGGCAACGGAAATCCGCAATGAATTACAAGACTTGATTCATCGCCACAGCTCGCTTGAGCTGCTTGCACATCTAATCGCGAAGAACGTCTTGCATAATCCCGATACTTATCGGGAATATGATTCGCCGCTGAGGCCGCACTTCACAGAGTACATCGCGCTGCTTGAACTACGTGACCCCGCTTACCAGTACAGGACACTCGAACCTCCCGGTGAAGACGTGGAGAAGGCGCAGACTCTGCTGGAGGAACTGTTTAGCACGGCGATCTTCCACTACCAGACCGAGCATATTTCGGAGACCACAGGGTCGGTTCCTTCCAAGATCCAGGAGTTGCGGTATTCCGCGATAGCGCACAACATTGCGGTGCGGTCTCCTGCATATCACGACCATTGGAGGGAAGCTCTTGTCGCACTGTTCGGCACACCTGCCGTCGCCGCTTGGCTAGGAAACCGGCAACTGACGATATCAAACATTCTGAGTTGCGTCGATGCATCAGAGAGTCTGATGGCACATCGCCTTCGAAATCGCATCGCGATGGCAAAGCAAGAGGAAGAAAAGGTGCGGCAACAGGTGAGGCAGGTGCGTCGGTGCGGCGCGGCGAGCGGCGAAAATGCTGAAATCCTACGCAATCTTGCCGCCCAAAGCGGCAAGAAGCGGAGAGCCAGGCTGCGATGGATGCTAACGGAGTGGGCCTTTTTCGATCTCGCTGGCACCTGGTCCCTCACACCCGATGCTTTAGCTGAGGAGGCGCGAGTCTCGCCGCAGATCGCCACGCGGTTTCTACAGGATTTTTCCGTACCCTTCGGTCAACCGCCGGAAAGGGACCCTTGGCCGAGAGCGACGCACGAACTGCAAGTGGCGCCGTTTATCAGCTATGAGGAGAAGTTCATGCTCACCGCGCCGCACCTCCTGCTGTGGGCTATCAAGCCGAACATCGAGGCAAGACTGCGGGGTGAGTCTGGAGCGCCGTGGGACTCGTATGAGCATGCTCGCGGTGAAATGCTAGTCGAAAAGGCTATAGAGTGTCTACGCAAGGCGATGCCCAATAGCACTTCGTTCCAGGGACTCTTCTACGATTTCGGCGGCAAGCACTGCGAACTCGACGGTCTTCTCATGTTCGACCAGTATCTCTTCCTGATTGAGGGGAAGGCAGGAGTCGCCTCTCAGGCGGGGCGCCGCGGCGCAACCAAGAGCATTGTCAGCGACCTGAAAGACTTGGTCCGCGATCCCCGCGACCAAGCCAGCCGAGCGAGTGAGTTCATACGTTCGGAATTGGCCCCGGTCTTCTCGCTCAAGGACGGCACGAAGGTGCCGATTGACAAAGCCATCTCACCGGAGATCGTTACGCTGTCAATAACGCTCGACGACATGGGCGTCTTCACTAGTAAACTTGCTGAGATTCAGGAATTGGGAGTTCTCCCGAAGGGAGAACTAGCTTGGGCAATCTATCTCCCCGATCTGATGATTGTGACGGAGATCTTGCAGAGTCCGGCCCAATTTCTCCACTATGTCGGTTGGCGCCGATCACTTTTCGAAAGCAAGGGGGTACGCTGCAAAGACGAAGTGAATTGGCTGGGGATATACCTAAAAGAAGGTCCCGAAAGGCTCACGCCACCGGCAGACTTTCAATTCCTTACTTTCTCGACTTACACCACGGACCTCGACGAGTACTTCTTGTTCAAGATGGGACAGCGTTCGAAGCCGGCTGCTCGCCCAGTGCAGTGGATGCCTAAGGAGATGTCAGTGATCCTCGCCCAGATCGGGGAGTCCAATATGTGGGGCCACACGAGAGCCACGAACGCACTGCTCGACCTCACGTACTCGGAAAGAAAGAAACTTGGGAAGATACTGCGTCGGCAAGGGAAGGCTGGCAACATTGATCAGGTGATTGAGGGTACGAAGACGACCGTGGGGCTGGTTAGCGGCCAAGACGACGCGACATGCGCGCGTCACGCTCGAAAGTTCGCCGCTTCCTCCGCGAAGGCTGCCGTAGTGCTAAGTCTCGCCCCGAAAACGCGCAAACTAGAGGGTTGGGGGGCGGAACAGCTACAACGGCCTGAGGGTGCAGTTTACTCGAAGGAGATGTCCACTTCGGCGTAGCTGCCCAAGGCCGCGCTCTAAGCCCTCTGATTCAGCAGCCGCTCGACCCGCTCCGGCTCGCAGGCAATGATCTTCAAATAAGCTTGGGTTGGCCGGTCCGGCTGCGCGCGGCCTTGCTCCCAGTCCCGCAGAGTGCCGAGGGGAATGTGACCTCCGCCGATGTTCGCCTTTTGTAAAATCCCTCGCGTATTTCGCGATTCGTAACACGGCACGACGCATTCGATTATGCGCTTGACAATCTGTCGGCTCGATTTCAACATCGTCGTAATCTGGTGAGGCTGGCAGTCCCCCTCTCTTCAAATCGATTCGGGTCAGTCAATCTTCCCGCAGTAAGTGCAGATCAGCTGATCGCGATTCCTCAGACCCGGGCCTCCGGGGGGACGGCTGGCGCGCACCAGCCATCCGTGGAGGTCACATCATGAAAAACCATTTCACTCGCCGCCGGTTCCTGGCGACCGCGGGCGCTACCGCTGGGCTCAGTCTGGCGGGAAGGTCGCTCTTCAACGTTGCCAAAGTATTCGCGAATGGGCCGTTTGTGCGGCCTAACGTCGCCGGGCTTACACTTACCAGCACCGAAATCACCTCGTACATATCGGCTATCACCGCAATGAAGGCGCTGCCTGCCACCAATCCAATTAGTTGGACGTACCAAGCCGCCATTCACGGGACTACTGCGGCGCCTCTGCTGGCGCAGAACACCTGCCAGCACGGCACCAATTTCTTCTGGTCCTGGCATCGCATGTACCTGTACTGGTTCGAGCGGATCATCCGCAAGCAGTCGGGCAACACTTCATGGGCCTTGCCGTTCTGGGATTGGCAGGCAAACCCGGGCTTGCCTCCGATGTTCCAGAATCCTCCTACTGGCAGTCCGGTGTTGAATATAGCCGGCCGGACCGCGTCCATGAACAATGGAACAGGATCGGTCAGCAACATGACTCCTGGAGTAAATGCGGCACTCGCGCAATGTCTTTACGAGGGAGTATCAGGGGCGGATGCCCTAGTCCAAAATCCGCACGGCAGCGTGCATGTGCAAGTCGGTGGATTGATGGGCAGCATCACCACGGCGGCGCAGGATCCCATCTTCTATCTGCACCACGCCAACTGCGATCGCCTGTGGGATATCTGGCTGGCGCAGGGAATGCGTTGCGATCCAGTGACCGACCCGGTATGGGAGGGCCAGGTGTTCACCTTCTTCGACGAGAATGGCGTCCAGCAGAACATGACGAGTTGCGACGTGGTTCGCGCCGCAGCCCAGCTCAATTACACCTATCAGGGAGAGCCGCCGCAGGTGAACCAGTTCTGTGGTGTCGCTCCGGTTTGCTGCAGTGGCACTTCCACGGTGGTGATCGACCAATGCATTCCCAATCCGCCGTGTCTTCTGCCGCCTGGTCCGGGACCTTTTTACTTCGAGTTCACGGTCACTTCACAACTGGCGCAACAGCTTATCGCCTACGCCGAAAACAGCGCGGATACCTTGTATCTGGAATTCAGCGGGGTTACGACTCCTACCCAGCCGGGCGTAGTTTGGGACCTCTACGTTGGCTTGCCGCTGGGTGGCAAAATAAATCCCACCAGCCCCTACTACGTCGGCACTTACGGAATGTACGGTCCCGGAGTTGCCGATCAACCTCCGGATGGGAACCAGCCGGCAAGCTTCAGTGTTCCGGTAAACGCTGCCCTGCTGAAAGCGCTGCAGGCGGGGGAACTCACTGTGCCGGTGCAGTTCTCTCCGCACGGCGTGGTCGTTGGCGGAAACTTGACCCTGCCAAACCAGGCATCGACTGTGAGCATTGGTCAGGCTCAGTTGACGGTGCAGAGCGTCGTGCAACGGGAGAAAGTCATGGCAAAAGCGGCTGCCGGTCGATAGGGCCGAACGGCCGAAGTTGAGAAACATGACGCGATAAGGTCCGCCCTCGCAAAGTGCCGCGAGGGCGGATCGTCATTCACAAAACTCTGAGCGCATGTCCCTGGCTGCCGTCGAGGCCGCGACGGTCTATTCCAGGGCAGATCGCCGTGCTCTAAGACCTTGGATTCAACAGCCGCTCAACGCGCTCCGGCTCGCACGCAATGATCTTCAAATAGGCTTGGGTTGGCCGGTCCGGCTGCGCGCGGCCTTGCTCCCAGTCCCGGAGAGTGCCGAGGGGGATGTGGTAGCGGACTGCGAATTCCTCCTGCGTCAATAACCGTCAGCAACTACAGGTCGTGCTGCCGTTTGAATCCTCTCACCTTAGTATGGCAACGGAGGCTTGGAAACCTGCTTCCCTGAAAGCCATGCCGCCGCGGTCAAACACAATGTAACCGCGATTGAGAAAACGATGGGAATCATAAAAAAGTATTTCCAGGCCAAGACCGTGATGGCGGCAAAGCAAAGGGCGAACGTCCACGCAGTGCCGCGCATGCGCGCCAAAGACTCTGGCGGAAGGCCGCCTAGCTGCCACGCCAATACCACCGCCAGTAGAAAAAATACGCTGACAAAGAGTCCGAACCCAACATAAAAATCCCAATAAGTCCGGCTAAACCCCATAATGTAAAAGTGAGTGGACTGCATGGGGCCAAGATCCACTCGCCACTGGGGATCGGACCAGGGAAAACCAGATGTGTGTCCGGCCTCAAAAAGTACCAGAAGAACAGCAGCGATTCGATAAAACATAGATGCTTTCATTCTTGCCTCCAGAAATCACGGCGGCTCAGCTCGCGGTGCGAAATGCTTTCTGAACCAGCGTGTAACGCGCCGCCCCGATCATGCCGGAGTCGTCATTCGCCACGATCTTCACCGGCATGTCCTTCAGGATCGTTTCCATGCGTCCTTTGTCCAGGAAGGATTGCAGGAACAGGGGATCTTTCATCTTGGGCACGATCTTTGCCGCAATGCTACCGCCGATAAAAATCCCGCCCGTGGACATGAAATTCAGCGCGCAGTTCCCCGTCTCCGCGCCGAACACGCTGACGAAAATCGACAACGTCTGATCGCAGATTGCGGCCTTACCCTCCAATGCCGTTTGCGAGATCAGAGCGGGAGGATCGGGCGCCGCGCTCAACTGCGCGCGCAACCATTCCGGTTCTTCGACTTTGTGCGCATCCCGCAGAAAGTCGTAAATATTCTTGATCCCGGGCCCGGAGAGAATTCGCTCACAGCTGATGCGGCCATACTTCTTCTGAAGGTAGGCCAACAATTCCATCTGCAAGTCGTTCCGGGGAGCGAAGTCGGCATGTCCTCCTTCGCAAGCAAAAGGATGATGCCGATAACCATCCCAGTAAAGCCCCGCCATCCCGAGGCCGGTTTTGGCCGAGATGACAGCGCGGTTGCCTTCAGCGTCTTCGGCGCCTTCGCTCAATGTGATGAAGTCTTTCGATTCCAGGGCATCGATTCCATAAGCGAAAGCTTCCAGATCGTTAAGCAGTCCAACCGAATTCAGTCTGAGTTGCGTGGCCACTTCCCGCGCATCGATGACCCAGGGCAGGTTGGAAATCTTGCTTCGTCCCGCCCGCACCGGCCCGGCCACGCCGAGACATGCGCTGTGAACCGGAATGCCTTCGGTTTTTATGAAGTCAGCTAGGATGCCGGATAACCCGTCGTGCTGCTGGCTCATGTAGTTTTTTTCGACCACACGTTGCAGCCGGTTGCCTTCGGTTTCAAAAGCCGCCAGCCGTGTGCGCGTTGCGCCGATCTCGCCTGCAAGAATCATTGTTCGATAAGAATCATGGCTCGATTCTCCTCCACTGGCGGCCGTCACGTTGCAGCAGTTGATCGGCCTCCGCTGGCCCCCAACTGCCGGATGCGTAGTTCGGAAACTTACGCGGCGGCAGCGCTCTCCACACGTCCAGCACTGGATCTACTACCCTCCACCCGGCTTCGACCATATCGGCTCGCTGGAACAGAGTTGCGTCTCCGATCATGCAGTCATACAACAAAACCTCATAGCCGGTATAGGCGTCTGCGCCGAAATACTTGGAGTATTCAAAACTCATGTCCACTGAGCCGACGCGCAACAGGGGCCCTGGAATCTTCGCGCCAAAGCTCAGCGAGATCGCTTCCACGGGCTGGATTTGGATGACCAGCGTGTTGCTGTGCAGCTTATGAAACGGAGCGTTGCGAAACAGTTCGAACGGCATGCGTTTGAATTGGATGGCGATTTCTGTGTGGCGCTGCGACAAACGCTTGCCCGTCCGGAAATAGAATGGCACTCCCGCCCAGCGCCAGTTATCGATGTTAAGCTTCAGGGCCACGAACGTCTCAGTGCGTGATTCCGGAGCGACTCCCGGCTCGGCCCGATATGCCGATACTGTTTTCCCGTCCAGCACTCCTGGTCCGTACTGGCCGCGCACGCTGCGCTGCAGAACGTCGTCCGAGGTCAGCGGCTGAATCGAATGCAAAACTTTAGCCTGCTCGTTGCGTACTGCGTCCGCCTGAAAAGATACCGGCGATTCCATCGCGGTCAGGCTGAGCAGTTGCATCACATGGTTTGGGACCATGTCGCGCAGCGTCCCCGCCGTGTCGAAGTAGCCGCCGCGCTGCTCCACGCCTACGGTTTCGGCATTCGTAATCTGCACATGGTCAATGTAGCGCCGGTTCCAGATGGGCTCGAAAATGGCATTGTCGAAGCGGAAGACCATGATGTTCTGCACCGTCTCTTTGCCCAGATAGTGATCGATGCGATAGATTTGATTTTCCTGGAGCACGTTCTTGATGTCGCGGTTCAGTGCCTGTGCAGATTCAAGATCGTGGCCAAACGGCTTTTCGATGACCACCCTGCGCCAGCGTCCATTTTCCTGCCGCGAAAGCGCGGCTGCTCCCAACTGCTGCACGATCTGCGAAAAAAACCTCGGAGCGGTCGCCAGATAGAAAAGATAGTTGCCCTCCGTATGTTGCTCCGCGTCCATTGCCGCGAGGCGTTCCCGGAGTTTCGTAAACGTATCTGGATCCGCAAAGTCGCCGCGCTCGTAAAACAGCCGTTTCCGGAACCACTCCAAGGCATCCGCTGACTCAGTTCCAGCCGGCAGGAAACTGGTAACCTGGCTGCGAAAATCTTCCAGGCTCAGGTCGTCGACGGAAACTCCCAGCACCGCGAAGTTCTCTGGCAGCAGTTTAGCCTTCCCCAAATTGAAGAGCGCAGGCGCCAGCTTGCGCTTGGTCAAATCCCCAGCTGCGCCAAACAGCACGAACACGCAAGGACCAGCCGCCCTCCCGGCATACCCGAGATTATTCTCCAGATTGGTTTGCGTGGTGGCGCTCATCTCTGCAACTTGGGAACTGGTCGCCCATAGTAAATGACCGCTGCCTCGCTTTCCAGGGGATACTGCGGAAGAGTGCAAGCTGTCCGTTCAAACGGTCAAGCTGAGAACACATTGGCATTCCCGGCCGCAACTGTTTACCATGTCACCCGATGGCCCGCGAGACTGTGGTCGACTCCCGGCAGGAAATTCTGCGCACCGCCGCACGCTTATTCCAGCAGCGCGGCTACGACGCCACTTCCATGAATGATGTGGCCGCTGCGCTCAAGCTTAGCAAGGGCGGGCTCTATCATCACTTTCAGAGCAAGGACGAAATCCTGTTCGAGATCATGAACCACGCCATGGAGATCACACAGGAGCGCGTGCTCAATCCCGTGCGCGACATCGCTGATCCCGAGTTGCGGCTGCGGGCGCTGATCCGGCTGCACATCGAGGTTGTGCTCAGCCCGCGCGATCGCGAGATCACGGTGATGCTCCACGAGAACCATCCCCTGCCACCGGCGCTGCGCAAGCGCATCAACGCCCGGAAAAAGGACTACATACACTTCCTCGAAAACTTGATGGCGGAAGTACAGAAGCAAGAACAAAGAGAATCCGGCCGCAAGGTCAGCGCGCGCGCCGCCGCCTTCGCCCTGCTCGGCATGATCAACTGGATTTATCAGTGGTATAAGCCGGAGGGCGAACTGCAGGCGCAGAATCTCATCCCGCAATTCACTGATTTAATATTCGGCGGAATCTTCGCGTGAGAATCCCGTGAAAGCCCTCTTCGCCAGCCTCCCCGAGATCGACCAGCAGCGCACCGAAAGCGGCAAGCCGTACCGCGAGTTTCTGCGCGTGCCCGCGATGAGCGCGGGTCTTTACGTCCTGCCCGCCGGGGCGACGGACTCGCAGAGGCCGCATCAGGAAGATGAGATCTATTATGTGGTGCGGGGCCGCGGCCGCTTCCGGGCGGATAAAGAAGACCGCGAAGTTTCCTCAGGCAGCGTGATCTTCGTGGCGGCGGAAGTGGAGCATCGCTTCTACGACATCGAAGAAGAGTTGGCGGTGCTGGTGGTGTTTGCGCCGGCCGAAAGCTAGAGGTGTTCAGAGTAGGCTCGACTGCCGCCGGTCTTCGCCCCTTCGACTTCGCTCAGGGCAGGCCCAGGCGGGACAGCACGAGGCGGCTGTCTCCACATGTGCAACTACTTCGCCGGCACCCAGTAAATTTCTTCCTTAATTGCGGTCTTGTCGAGGAAGCCGCGGCGCTTCAGGATGGCCTTGCTGTTGGCGATCATGTCAGGATGGCCGCACAGGTAGGCGTGAGTATTGGTGGCATCCAGTCCCCACGAGTCGGCATACTTGCGCAGGATGTCGTCGGCCCGCCCAATCTCCCCTGGCCAGTCGGCGTGATCCCACGGGCGGCTTACGGTGGGAACATACTTTAGCCACGGAAGCTCTTCGGCAAAGCGTGTCAATTCATCTTTGTAGCCAAACTCCCACGGACGGCTGGCGCCATTGAGTAAATACAATTTGTGCACGCCGTCGAAGCGACCTTCCTTCCAGTCTTTCGACAGGGTGCGGATGAAGCTGACGAAGGGAGCTACGCCGGTGACCGTGGACACAAGTAGGTGATTGGTGCGCCCGTTTGTAGTCTCGAGCGTGAAACGTCCTTTGGGCGCTTTGCGCATGAGCAATTCGTCGCCCGGTTGCAGCTTGTGCAGGCGCGGCGTGAGCGCTCCTTCGGGAACGAGTTCAAAGAAAAACTCAACTTCGTCTTCGGAAGGCGCCGATGCGATCGAATAGGGACGCTCGATGCGCTTGCCGCCGTCTTCCACCCCTAGCGTGGCGTACTGGCCGGGCAGGAAGTTGAAATGTTCTCCCGATTGGATGCGGAACATCCACAGGTCGGGCGCAAAGTCGACGCGCTGGGTAACCTTCGCGTGGTAAAACTTGTCGTCCGCAGTCGTCATATTCCCAAACTCATAGGCTCCACAGCAATCTAGGATGACCGGGTCAAAGAAGGAGAATCAGAACCACGAGAATGGAAAGATATTACACGGCAAAAGGGCAGTTTTTCAACCGAACGGTCGTTCGACTTCTTGCGCAAATTTCCTCCACCACAGAGGCACGGGAGACACAGAGAAAACAAGAACGAACCAGAAACCGATTCCAGGTTTCTCTGTGCCTCCGTGGTGAAAACTACTTACCCACAACCAGAACCACGAAGCTGTCTGGCAAGATAGTGCGTCGGGGATGCGGGTTGTCCGCTGTCGCCGCCGGCGGTGGACCGAACTTGGCCGTCACTACGTACACCTGGTGAGTCTTCGAATCGAGCGCCAGCGTGCGCGCGCCCTGCTGCGTCGTAACATTTTCCGCAACGCTGAATTTGTCGGGAGACTCCTCGCGCACCACGGTCAGTACGCCCTCACCGCAGGAGGCGAAAGCCAGCCCGGTTTCGTCGTCAAATGCGGTGGCATCCACGCCGTCACCGATCGCGGGCGTGGCCAGCACCTTGCCCGTATCCGCATTTACCACCGCCATCATTTTGTTATCGCAGCCCACAAACAGGCGGCGATTCTTGCGGTCCATAGCGAGTCCGCTTGGTTCCTTACAGGGAGCGAGTGGCCACGACTGCTTGACCACCAACTTGTGAGGGTCAATGGACGTCAGCTCACTCTTGTCTTCAATGTTGACGAACACCCCGCCCTTGCCGTCGCTGGCGGCGAATTCGGGCTTGCCGTCCAGACTGATTGTGCCCAGCACGGTGCCGTTGGTGGCGTCGATGGCCGTGGAATCGTTGCTGCGGCCATTGAAGGTGAACACACGTTTGGTTGCAGGATCGTAAAGGATCGCATCCGGATTCTGTCCAACTTTCACCTTACTGCTGGTCGCCAGAGTTTTCAGATCGAAGATGCTGACCGTGTTTTCGCGGCCGTTGCTGACAAAGCCGCGTCCCAGCTCCGGAGCCAGTGCAATGCCGTGAACCCCGGGCGTGTCGGCGATGTCGCCCACTGTCTTGCCGGAATCGAGGTCGAGCACGATGACGTGAGTCGCTCGCGAAATATAAAGACGGCGCGCGGCGGCATCCGCGGTCAGATAATCCCAGCCGCCATCGCCGCCGACTTTGTAAGTGTTGACAACCTTATACCCCGGACCAGCCGCAGCCATAGCTGCAGCAGCGACCAGCACTGTAAGCGATGCCCGCAACCAATGGTGCATGAAATTTCTGTTCGTAGACATGATTTCCTCCGCAAACTTTCTGGACCCGTGGCTTTGCATTTCCGATGCCTTGTGAAAATCCCGGCAGTCCGCTCTTGCATCCAATCTCAGTGGGGCGGGGTCCAGAAGTAACTTTACCCTATTCCGGGCCGTCCCTAAACTCTTGCTATGGATGTATCTTCCCCAACCGCGCCGGAACATGCCGTGCCAGAACGTGGCGTAGCCGAACAAGGGCCACGGCCTGCAAATCTGCGCTGGCCTCATTTCGCCGCAGTCCTGGCGGGCGTTCTGTTCGCGCTTTTGGTTTCCAGCGGCGGGGGTGTGGCCGCCGTCTGGGGAAAAACCGCCGGCATATTCTCGGCGCGGAGAACTTCTCACACCTCCGCGCCGCTTTCGGATCGCGATCTGGATCGCCAGAGGCCGCAGACGCAGGCTGAGATCCTGCTCACGCGTGCCGTGAACCGCAACGACGGAGCTACTGACCAGATTCAGATCCGCATTGATGCCTGGCGTGGCAAGCTAAAGTGGGATTCGCAACTCGGTGACCTTACCACCGTGGCCCTCAATTCCAACGACCATAGAGTGCGCGAGTCCGCCATCGAGGTGCAACTTGCGGCTTATGGCCTTACGAAGAGCCAGTCAAGTGTAGACGCGCTGGTGCGGCAGGCAGCTTCCCGCGATCACACGCAAAAGATTTGGGCATTGTGGGCACTGGGTTTGCTCGGCAACCGCGGAGTTCAGACAGATCGCGTGGTGCAGGCGCTGACCGGGCATCTGAAAGATTCCGAGAAGGATTCTGACGAAGATTCGCGCCGGTGGGCCGTCGAAGGTCTGGCTCTCGTAGGAACGTCTTCAACCATCGCGCCCCTGCTCGAGACCATGCACAATGATCCTTCCGCGATGGTGCGTGAACGTGCCGCTTGCAGTCTCGCGCAATCCGGCATGTTGAGCCACGACCAGCGGCTTATCGCCGTGCCACAACTGATTAACTACTCCGACGATCCCGCGCTCGATGCTCAAACTCGAGCCTGGGCGTTCCAGGCGCTGGCCGACATCACCAAGCAACGTCTGCCCAACGAGTCGGGCGCGTGGCGGAACTGGTACAAAACATCAGTGGCCAGTGGCCAGTGATCAGTGGCCAGTGCGTTCGTGCCACTGACCATCGGGAACCCTTCCCCTGGTGTCTTGTTCGAAGGGCGCGTCTTCAAAATCGTGCCGTGATACAAGTTTTCTCCCTAACCGGATTCTGCTTTTACTGGCCACTGACCACTAGACACTGACCACTGCTTTTACTCTGCCATCTTCGCCACATGCACGTCGAAGCCGGTCTTTGGCAGCAGCGATGTCAGCGCGAACGCTTTGAATCCATCGCCGTTGACTTCGGTGTGACGGTAGACGCCGGGTTCGCTTTCAATCGTCTCCCTGCGCCCGTTCATGGCTGCCAGGAACGCCTCCGCCTGAGCCAGGCTTGCTTCGCCGCCCTTTGCTCGTGTTACTACCGCTTCTGACGCGTACGAGCGCACCAGCTTCGGCCAATATTTCTCCAGCAGCTCCGTGCTGGCAAAAACGTCGGCCCAGATGATGCGCCCGTTCACCGCGACGACCACGCCCACCGCCTTACGATCGCGCAATTGCTTGATCAAGCTTTCATAATTGTGTTGGATGGGCGCGGCAATCTCGTCCACCTTCTGCTTCACGTCTTTATTTTCCATCACCCGGGCGTACGAACTGGTGGAGCGAATCTCCTCTGTGCTGGCTACCGGTGCTGCCCCCGCCACTTCCACCGTTTCCATCGCTTGCTGCTGCTTCTTCACTTCCGCCCAAACCTGGTTCTGATCTTTGTCGCCCATGGCTTTGGCGCGCACCGAAGGCTGGGCCATCATAGTGCCGGGCACTGCCCCATGAATCGAGCCTCCATAGGATGCTCCCGATGTTCCGAAGTGGTCGCTGGTCGTGACCCAGCGGCCGGGTTCCACGCAGAACACGCTGAGATCCACGGGATCGCTTTCTGCGGGGACGATGCGATCCTTTCCAATCACACGATCCTGCTTGCCTCCGGTGACAATCTCGCCAGCGAGAAGCAGCAGGGGGCGCTTTGAGTTGTTGATCAGCACAAGGCGGTTCACCTCGGCGCCACTTTCGCGCTGCACCGCCGGCGTGGTGCGCCGCCGCATCAGCCCGCGAACATTTCCATACTCCGTCACAACAACATCGCCTGATCGCAGACCTTCATCCAGCGTGAGAAACTCGCCCGTGGCGTAAGACTTGGGAGCCACGATGGGAAACACGGTTAAACTTCCATGCCGGATCGGCTCCAGCACCTTGTATCCGGAAGCCGAAGGCTGCTCACCGGCATGAACTGGCCGCAAGTTCAGGCATACCGCTCCGGCCACCACCGCCATCACTGTTACTGCTGCAAAGAATCTCGGACGCATAGTTCTCCCCCTTGGCGGGCCAGCACGCCGGGAAAGGAAGACCCGGCCGCACTGCCCATCTCGACTCACTGGAAGAACGAAAAAGAAGTCAGGGCTTGCGGCCAAAATTAGCTTCGCACGCGTCTAATAATTGGTAGCATCGAGGCAGGACTCGTCGTACTCTCTTTCTCTTCTGCATGCGCGCCACGAAACCGATCTCCGCAGCGGTGCAATCGGCAGTTGACGATCTGGTCGTGGAGTTGCACGCCAGGAGCGGCTGCGAAAGGATCGGCTTGGCCTGTGAGTCTTTCGCCGCGATTCTCTGCGACGTGGCCGCCAAATATCTGCCCGGCGGAAACACCGAAGCAGAGGCGCGCGCTTTTCTGCTGACCCTGCGCGTCGACGAACTCGCACTCGCCCGGGCCTGCGCCGCAGGCAATGACTCCGCCTGGGAACTCTTTCTCACTCGTTATCGTGAAAAGCTCTATCTCTCGGCGCTGCGAATCGCGCGTGACGATTCCGCCGCCCGCGACCTCGCTGACAGTCTCTACGCCGAACTCTACGGCACCACTACGCGTGAAGGCGAGCGCGTTTCCAAGCTCGCATCGTTCACGGGACGGGGGTCGCTTGAAGGCTGGCTGCGCACTGTGCTGGCCCAGGAATTTGTGAATCGCTACCGCCGCACCAAGCGTCTGGTGAGCCTTGAGGAAGAGAGCGAAGAGGGCATGCAGCTTGCCGCACCGGAGCCGGAGCCGGTTCCATCCGCCGACTCGCGCCTGGAATCCGCCACGGACGAGGCCCTCGCCTCGCTCGACAATGAAGACCGGATGGTGCTGGCGGCGTATTATCTCGATGGACGCACGCTTGCGGAGATCGCCCGGATGCTGGGGGTACATGAGTCCACCATCAGCCGCAGAGTGGACAAGCTGGCCAAGTCGTTGCGCAAGAAGATCCTCGCGGGCATGACGCAGCAAGGCATGTCCCGACGCCAGGCCGAAGAGGCTTTGGAAGCGGACGTGCGCGACCTGCGGGTGGATATTCGCCGCAGTCTGGCGCAAGATTCCCCGGCCCAGGCGTTCTCAGAGAAGGAAGTGCAGGTCAGGACTCGGGAGGGCTCCGGATAGTCAGTCCGTGGTCGTTGCGTAGCACGCAGAACCCAGAGTGAAAGGCTAAGAGTTGTAAGCTGCAATGCAGGATGTCCCCAAAATCGTGGTGAAGCGGTTGCAATCGACGGCGGCGGAATCGCATCCCGATGCCGATCTGCTGACCGCATTTGCCGAGCGCTCTCTTGCCGGCCGTGAGCGGGACCGTGTGGTGGAGCACCTTGCCCTCTGCGGCGACTGCCGCGAGATTGTTGCTCTCGGCCTGCCTGCCACCGAAGCTGCCGCTGCCGTCCGGTGGGGCAGGGCTCCGCGAGGTGGATGGTTAAGCTGGCCCGTTCTTCGTTGGGGTGTAGTGGCTGCGGGAGTGGTGGCGGTTACCTCTGTCGGAGTCCTGCAATTAAGGCAACGTCACGAAGGAAAGACACTGGTCGCCAGCCGGCTCGTGGCGCCGAATCAGGTGGCTGACACCATGCAGAAGCTTTCATCAGCTCCGGCCCCGTCCGCTTCGCAACCACTTCTTCCGCCGCTGGAGATGCGAAAGCCCGTGGAGGCGCGAAACAAGGCTGCGGTTCGTGCCCAGAACTCCGACAGGCATACCCCCTCTGCAAATACAGTGTTTCAACAATCCAAACCTATGGAGGGCGGAGTTTCGACCGGCGCGACGGGAGGAGGGTCGGCTGGCGCTGCATTCGGCGGACCGGTCCAGCGCAGCGCGACGCCGCGTTCCGACTTTGCGTTTCAGCCGAGCCCGCAGAACCCCGCGCCAACGGTGCCCGCAAAGCAGAATCCAACCCCCGGACTGTCCAAGGAAGTAGTTGAAGTCACGGGCGCGGCTCCGCAGATCTCGACGGAAGCCGCCGGGCAAAACCAGTTGCACGGTGAGCTCACTCAGCAGGCAGCGGTGGAGCAGGCGCAGCTTTTGAACGGCCAGCAACAAGCTGTGGTGAGAGCAAAGCCCACATCGCCGCAGACGTCCCTCGCAAGCCTCATGAAAATTCCCCCGGCGCCGCGCTGGACGATCAGTTCCAACGGCGTGTTGCAGCGTTCCCTCGATGGGGGCAAGACCTGGCTGGATGTGAACATCGCAGTGGATGATTCCATGAGTTCCAATCTCGTTCGCGGTTCGCAGTCCGAAGCAGTGACGGCCGAAGCGTGGGCTGAGACGAAGACCACGCGGAAGAGCGTGGCGAAGACCGACGCGAAGGAGAAAGCGAGATCCAACGCGCCCTCCGCCGCGAAGTCCGGTGTCAGCGCTCCGCCGTCGGCCACGGCGGGCACGATCTTCCGTGCCCTGTCGGTTTCCACCAACGCCGCCGACGTCTGGGCCGGAGGTTCCGGTGGCGCCTTGTATCACACGATGGACGGCGGCAATCTCTGGGTCCGCGTGCTTCCCTCCGCTGCCGGCATTGCTCTCACCGGCGACATTGTCAGCATTCAGTTTCCCGACCCGCTCAGTGGAACCGTGACGACATCGAACGCCGAGGTCTGGGCCACCAGCGACGACGGCCAAACCTGGCGCAAGCAGCAGTGAATCCTTACAGGTTCCCAACAATCCCCGCCGATTCAGCACCCACTCACACGCGGAAAAGTCCGATTACCAAAGTGACGTTTACAGCTAATGAGTAGTTCTCTACTATCCATTTCGTGGTTTGGCAGTTCTGGGGGAGGGCTGCCGAGGCGTCCTTGACTGAAAAGTCCGGGGCGCTTTTTTATTGCCTGGCCATCCATACCCGACCAGTTCGTTCTGCGACCTTCGGCTCGCCCCACGCATCAAACCGGAGTGGTACGATAAGAGGTTGGCCCCAAGTACGGGGCAGGCATTCGTAGATCGTATTCATAGGTCGTATTTTAAAGATCGTCCGGGCCCCGGCTATGACTGCTCGTTGTTTGCAAGACATGGGAGCGTCCGCCGACAACGCGACGTTACAACGAGGAGAAACGATATGGCAGGCAATGGAATCGTCGAAGTCACAGATGCGAACTTCGACGCGGATGTTTTGAAATCGGACAAGCCCGTGCTGGTGGACTTCTGGGCGACTTGGTGCGGCCCCTGCCGCGCCATCGCTCCCATCGTCGAGGAGCTGGCCAAGGACTACCAGGGCAAGATCAAGATCGGCAAGATGGATGTGGACGCGAACAGCTCTACCCCGATGCGCTACAAGGTGACCGGCATCCCCACGCTGCTGGTCTTCAAGGGTGGGCAGGTGGTCGAGCAGATCGTGGGCTACCGTCCCAAGGAAGCGATCGCGCAGGCGCTCGACAAGCACATCGCGTAAGAAACAGCTGTCAGAGAACAGCTTTCAGAAAAATCAATGCCCGGGACTAGTCCCGGGCATTCGTATCTGTCTGCTGAGAGAGCCTCCGCGCAGAGGCTCTTTACGGCGCTTCCGGCAGCGTGTAGTCGAACTCGTAGGAATGCTTTCCCTGATCGATCTTGATGGTCAGCGTCCCGGTGATTCCTTCTAATTGACCGGTGCCGGAGTCAGGCACAACCGTGACACTCAGTAGCGGCGTTCCCCGCGTCATGGTTCCGCTGTGCTGCAGGACGAAGCTGCCCGTGCGTCCCTTTAGCGTTCCTGTGACGCGCTCCATGGCGACGTATCCCCCGGAACCCTTCACGACGGTTGCCGCGGAGGAGAGCATGAATCCTTTGCTGGCTCCTTCGAGGTCGCCGTGAAACTGCTTATCGATCGTCATTCTTCCGAAGCCGGTGTCGGCGTCTTCGGGTTGCGGCGTCAGCTTTACGTCAAACGTTCCACTGGCGTGTTTCGTCAAAGCCTTCTCCTTCGCGGGCGCACTCGGCACTGCCGGTTGATTCTGCGCGTGTCCCAAAGCAGAAAGACCCAGGCACAGTATCCCAGCAATCAATCGACCTTGCACCCCACGCTCATGTCGCATAATTTGTCAGCTCAAAATGTCAGTAGAAAACAATTCCGCTGGATTGAGTAGAAGCTCAAAGCTAGAAACTGAGAACTGAGAACTGGGAACTGAGAACTGCCTTCAATACTTCCGCAACACGCCAATTACCCTACCCTGCACCTCTACCGACGCCGCGGGCACGATGATCGGCTTCATGGTCGCGTTCGACGGCTGGAGGCGGATGTTGTCGCCTTCGCGGTAGAACCGCTTCAAAGTGGCGTCGTTCTGGTCGACCAGCGCGACCACGATGTCGCCGTTGTGCGCCGTCTTCAGCTTCTCGACCATCACGTAGTCGCCGTCGAGGATGGCCTCGTCCTGCATGGAATCGCCGCGGACCTCCAATACGAAAACCTCCTTTGAGCGGACAAAGTCGGCGAGGGAGATGGTCTCATTGCTCTGCACGGCTTCGATAGGCTGGCCGGCGGCAATGCGGCCGAGCAGCGGCAGCACCAGGCCGGTGTTGACGCTCATGGCCTGCTTGAGCCGTCCCTTGGGCGGCAGCAGGTCGATGGAGCGGCTGCGGTTGTAGTCGCGGGTAAGCAGTCCCTTTTTCTCGAGGTTGGTGATGTGCTTGTGCACCGTGGCCAGCGAGTTCAGGTCAAGCCCGTTGCCAATCTCTTCAAACGACGGAGAGTAGCCATGCTCCGCCACGAAGCGGGAGATGAAGTCATAGACTTCGTGCTGCCTGCGTGTGATCGCCATGCCCGTATTGTTGGCGAAGGGAAGGCGAATGTCAAGAGGAATCAGGTTGCCCTTTTTGCAGGCGCATCGGATAACAACAATTTGTATGTGTGAGACAGCCGCCACCGGCTGTCCGGGCGGCACGCGGAATTATCGCTCCGCTGGCTGTAGCTGGTATCACCTCTGCCTTCTTTCGCTGCGCGGGCCGAAAACCAGCACCAGCAGCCCGATTCCGTCCATTATCAAACTCGTTAATGGGCCTTTAGTCTCGATTGACACTAACCTCTTCACGCTGTATTCATTCCGAAAGTTACTAGCAGCGGCAATATTCACCAGATTTCTCAGCGGCTTCATTGCGCAGACGCTTTTCAAACCCAGGTGGAGGTCAGAACATGTCGTTTCCCGCAACTCCCGCTGTTCGTCAATCCCTATCCAACCTCTTTCTGTTGCTCGTAGTCATGGCCTTCTGCCTCGCGGCACAGGCACAAGTGCCTCTGACCCAGATCAGCAGTGATCCTTTTACCAACCCCATCAGTGACCACGCGACCGAAGTTGAAGCGGCAACTTTCTTCAACGGCAATACCATCGTTACGGCCTTTCAGCAAGGCCGCTACACGGGTAATGGAGGCTCAAGCGATAACGGCTTCGCCACTTCCACTGACGGCGGCGCGACATGGACCAACGGTTCTTTGCCCGGCCTCACCGTCTGGTCCGGCGGCACCACCCCCCGAGTCAGCGACCCGGCAGTGGCGTACGACGCCAAACACAACGTCTGGCTTATTGCCAACCTGGAGGTTTACCCAGGGGGGCAAGCGTCGCAACCGATGCTAGTCAGCCGCTCCACCGATGGCGGTCTCACCTGGAACAATCCCGTCAGCTTCGGCCCCACTTACTCCAAGCCCGACAAGACGTGGATGAGTTGCGACAATAACTCTGGCAGCCCCCACTATGGTAACTGCTACGCCGAGTGGGACGACAATGGCTCGGGCGACATTGTCTATTTCGCCGTCTCAACCGACGGCGGACTCACCTTCGCCAATCCTGTGCAGCCCGCTGGTGGCCCCGCGGATTTCGGAGTGCAACCTCTCTCTCAACCAGGCGGCAAAGTCATTGCCGTCGGCGCCGACGCCTTCGATTCCAACATCGTGGCCGTAACCTCCAGCGATGGCGGCGCTACCTTCACCGCGAACAAGACTGTTACCAATATCTCATTCCATCACGCTGATGGCGGCTTACGCGATCTCGTGCTGCCCAGTTCGGCCATCGATGCTGCCGGCACGGTTTACACGGTCTGGCAGGACTGCCGTTTTATTTCGGGCTGCACCGGCAACACGCTGGTGATGTCCACGACCGCCGACGGAGTGACTTGGACCGCCGTGACTCGCATTCCCATCGGCTTCAAAGGTGCGCACAACGACGTCTTTCTTCCCGGCTTGGCGATTGTTCCTGGCACATCCGGCAAGAACGCCCATTTGGGATTGACCTATTACTTTTACCCAGATCGCACTTGCGGAGTGGTCAGTTGCCAACTGGAGGAGGGCTACGTCTCTTCGCACGATGGCGGCGCAACCTGGAGCCCGGAAACGACCATCGCCGGAGCGATGAACCTCACCTGGTTCCCTAACACAACCCAGGGCTTCATGCCCGGAGACTACGAGTCGCTCGCCTTCGTCAACGGCAAGGCTCTCCCGGTCCTCGCGGTGGCTCAACCTAGAGTGCAAGGCGCCCCCTGGAACGTCGCCATGAACGTGCCTTCGTCGCCTTTGGTCGACCTGCCGGACACATTCAGCGCGGTTGGCGAACTTCCCATTCGGAGCGCCCATTCGGATCATCCATCGCGGAACGTACCAGTCTGCGATAGTTGCGAGGACGAAGACTAACGGCGAAGCGGCGATCGGCAATGCTCATGTGGGAACAGCCGCCCTCGGCTGTCCAACCGGCCCGGAAGTATCGGGCCGCTCTCTTTTTCGGCCAGGACTGTACACGGCGCTCGGAAAGCAAGATTTCATTTGTGGGCCTTTTGCGGTAGGCTTATGCCGTCTTTAAGGAGGCTTTATGGCACAGAACACTCCGGTTGAGATGGTGCGGCACGCTTCGACGACTTCCATTTTGTGGGGCGTTTTGCTGATTGTGTTTGGCATGGTGGCGGTTGGTATGCCGCTACTTGCCGCGGTGGCGGTTAACGCGCTGGTGGCGTGGCTGATTGTCTTGGCAGGCGTCGTCCACCTCATGCTTGCCTTTCGCGTGCATGGCGCGGGGAGCATGATCTGGAAGGTGTTGGTCGGGATCGCGTATGTGTGCTTCGGCGCTTACTTGATCCTGCATCCCGTGATCGGCGTGGCTTCGCTCACGTTGCTGCTGGCTTCGCTGTTTCTGATTGAAGGCATCCTGAACATCGTGCTGTATGTAAAGATGCGTCCGATCCATGGATCGAGCTGGCTGCTGATCGACGGGATCATTACGCTGCTGCTGGGACTGATGATCTATATGCAGTGGCCGTCGAGTTCGGCGTGGGCGATCGGCACGCTGGTGGGCATTAGCATGATCTTCAGCGGAGTGGCGCGGGTGATGATGTCGCTGGCGGTGCGCAAGGCAACGGGCGGGATGTCGGGATCGTCTTCGTTGGCAGCTTAGTAAAGCAGTTCTCAGTTCTCAGTTCTCGGTTCTCAGTTTTTGGTCCGAGGGCCATCTTTGGGAACTGTGAACTGGATTTATGTCTGGCGGAGGGCTGGAGGAAGAGGAAATGGGAGGACTGATTCCGTTAAGCGACGCATCGCGGCGACCGGTGCGCATCCCCGTCGTCACGATCTTCATCATCCTGGTGAATGCCTTCGTTTTTGTGCTTGAGTTGATGGGTGGCGAAGGATTCGTGACCCAGTGGTCGGCGATTCCTGCCGAGATAACTTCCGGGCATCACCTGGTCACGATTCTTACGGCGATGTTCATGCACGCCAGTTGGTCGCACATCATCGGCAACATGATTTTCTTGTGGGCTTTTGGCCCGGAGATGGAAGATGCGATGGGGCGAGGGCGGTATCTGGTTTTCTATCTGGTGGGCGGGCTGGTGGCCATGCTGGCCCAAGTCGCAGCCAGCCCGCATTCTACCGTGCCCAACCTGGGGGCTAGCGGGGCGATCGCGGCGGTGATGGGCGGGTTTCTGGTTACGTATCCGCGCGACCGGATTCGCTCGATTCTTGTGATCTTTATTTTTGTGAAGATTACGTTCATCCCGGCCGCGCTGTTGATTGGCTTCTGGTTCCTCACCCAGCTTTTCAACGCTGGCCAGGTGGCGCATGCGCAGACCGGCGGCGTGGCTTACCTGGCGCACATTGGTGGGTTCATTTTCGGAGCTGTCACGGCCCGTCTATTCGAGAGGGCGAACCGGACCTCTGTTGCTTCCAACGTCTAGACGCTCGCAGCCGCTATTTTTCTCAGGTGTGCGTTGGTGACATTTAGCAGCGGACAGCCGAGGCGGCTGTCCCTACATTTGTCGTGACAATGACATCCGAAACTTCCACTAGACTCGTAACTCTAATACTGGGAAGAGCGGTGATTGGGTTGGCGGGTAGGTTCGGAGGGATTATGTCCAGAGTTTCGGTTCGGGTTTACACGAGAATGTTCGCGATGGTGTTAACGGTGCTGGCGGGGACGGTGGCTTGCCAGGCTGGAAGTGGAGCTAGTGCGGCCGTGCCTGCGCCGGCGGTCGATCAGCCGAGGGCTGCTACTGCGGCGAAGCAGACGGCGACCGTCGCTGGCGGATGCTTTTGGGGGATCCAGGCGGTGTTTCAGCATGTGAAGGGCGTGCTCTCGGCGACTTCGGGATATGCGGGTGGGACGGTGAAGAATCCCGACTATGAGACGGTGAGCAGCGGGCGGACCGGGCATGCGGAGTCGGTGCAGATTGTTTACGATCCGTCGCAGGTTACTTATGGAGAGTTGCTGCGGGTGTTCTTCTCGGTGGCGCACGATCCCACGCAGCTCAACCGCCAAGATCCGGACGAAGGCACGCAGTATCGGTCGGTGATCTTCTACGGCAACGATGAGCAGAAGCGCATTGCCGAGGCTTACATTGCGCAGCTCGATCAGGCTAAGGTCTACAAGCACAAGATTGTGACGCAGGTGGTGCCGCTGCAAGCGTTTTATCCGGCTGAGGGTTATCACCAGAACTTTGCGGCGCTGCATCCTAACCATGGTTACATCGTGACTTACGATGCGCCCAAGGTGGCGAATTTGCGGAAGGAATTTCCGGAGATGTATACGGGGAAATAGCAGTTCTCAGTTCTCGGTTCTCAGTTCTCAGTCGCGCAAGAAGGTTTTTTCCGAGAACTGAGAACTGGTTGGAGGGAGTCATGTTCGAGTTTGATCGCAAAAGCGAGGGCAGCGTTTCGCGGCGGGTGTTTCTGGCTGGCGCGGGATCGGCGCTGGGTGGCGCGCTGCTGTGGCGGTGGCGAAAGCCGTACGCGATTGCGGCGGCAGCGAAGTCGGAGCCCGGAGAGGTGACGATTGTGCAGTTCTCCGATGATGGCAAGCGGCTGGAGAAGGTGAAGATCGCCAAGGTAGTGAAGACGGAGGAGGAATGGCAGAAGCAGCTTCCGCCAGGAGTGTTCGAGATCACGCGGCATGCCGATACCGAGTTTGCTTACAGCGGGAAATATTGGAATGTACACGACAAGGGAATCTACCGCTGCATCTGCTGCGACAATGCGCTGTTCAGTTCGGCGACGAAATTTGATTCCGGGACGGGCTGGCCGAGCTTTTGGGAGCCCATTGCCAAAGAAAATGTGCGGGAGATCAGCGATAGCACGATTGGGATGCAGCGGATTGCGGTGGCCTGCAAGGAATGCGACGCGCACCTGGGGCATGTATTTGACGACGGTCCGCGGCCGACTGGGCTGAGGTATTGCATGAATTCGGCTTCGCTGCGGTTGGTGAAGGCGGCGTAGGGCGACGCTGCGCCGCCGTGCCGAAAAAAATCCTAGGAAATTTGCTTTTCCTCTTGCGCAGAACCTGGAGTTATGGCATCTTCAAACATCTTCTTACGAAAGGACGCTCGATTTGGCGGACTACAACTACAAATCGCTAAGCGGGCAACGAGGGCCAATCGCAGGCCTGCGTTGCTTCAGGGCGTCATCCAAACGCGTCAGTTAGTCCTCGGCGCCCTTTAACGCAAAGCATCGACAACCTAACTGCATAGACGGAGCACCCGTCCGTGCAAATGCCGTCACTGCCGTTGTGCGTGCCTCTTCCGAGGCAGGCATTTAGCGGTAGTTGGCGTACGCTCCGGCAAATGCCGGTTAGAAAGACTTATGAGCATCACGCTGAAAATCAAGAACGGAACCCTGGTTGAGGGCGAATCACTGTGCCGCACCTGCCGTTCCGCCCACATCCAGAAAGGATTTCGCGAGAGCGAAGAGGCGATTTTCTGCACCTTCAGCCGCTTGCGTGCCGTCCCCTTCAAGGTGGCGGAGTGCACCGACTACGAAAACCGTAACGTGCCCTACCGTTGGGAACTGGAGAAGATGGCCCTGCTGATCAACGTGGATCCGGCTCGCAAGCGCGCCGGTTTCAAGGTTGGCGGAGGCTTTGCGGCGCATGATGAAGATGAAGACGAAGAGGACGAAGACTCCGTCAGCATCATGGAGTAATAACAGAAAAATGGAGGACGGGCGACTTGCCCGTCTCTCCACCTTCGGTGTTACAACGCGTTCGAGGAGGCTAACGTTAGTGTCTGTCGCCGTCGTGATCGACGCCGCCGGTGCTTTTCAGCTTGACAGTGTCGGAAGGTAGCGAATTGCTTTGCTGAGGTTGAGGTTTTGGGGATGCCGGTTTGGCGGCTTCGCTGGCTTGGCTGGCGTGTGCACTGCTAATTGGGTTCACCATATGAGGGAGGATCGGCGGCGCGTTGGCAAAACTTGAGCTGGAGGCGTAGGTCGAAGATTAATCTTCTGTAAGAGGTCTCAGGTGCCCGCGTTGAGCGAGCCGATCTTCTCGTCTTTCACTTTCGTCTTTCAACTTCACGCCCCGGTCACAAAGAAGTTCTCCTCCGGCTTGCTTTGAGGTTTTCCGGCGGACAGAGTTGCAGTCACATCCTGCACGAACTCGCGGCGGCGTTCCTGGCCCTTGCGTTCAATCACGCGCACGCGGCGCGCCGGGGTGTTGGTGGGTTCGAGGGTGAGGATGCGGCCGTCGCGGACCTGGATGTGCGAGCGAAACCAGTCGGTGCGGAACATTCGTCCCGCGGCATAGAAGGTCATGGAGGCGGCGATCGGACCTTCGAATTCCTTTCCGGTGCAGGCGAGGATGCGTCTGCCCAACTCCTCGGTCCAAGTCATACCGCCGACCAGGGGATCGTTCAGGCGGCAGCGTTCGAAGGGGACTGCGTGCGAGAGTTTGCGCAACTGCAAGAGTTGTAGCAGGACGGAACTCTTGGCTAGGTTGGTGACGATGACGCGGGCTTCGGTGGCCGAGACGCGCTCGAGTTTGATATGCAGGTCGGGCGTCCATTCGCGTTCGAATTCTTCGCGTGCGAGGGCCAGACCTTTGTCGGTGGCTTCCACATAACGCAGTGTGGCGCGCGCCAGAATCACACTGAAGAAGCAAGTCACTACTGTTGCGATGAGCGGAATGTAGGTGACGAGCGTGGTCGCCGAATTGCGTAGCGAGTTAATCGCGGGCATGGACATGTTTGTTGTTCCTCGCGAGGTTTGTCGTTGGGAAAGTCTAGACAGAGACGCGTGCTCGCTCTAGATGCGCTTGGTGAGCAGGCGGGAATTGGATGTGGGCAGCGACTTTGGTAACTGCGAAGAAAAATCTTTACCACAGGGAACACGGAGGAACACGGGGTAAAGCCAGAGCAATTGCCTATTCGAGGACGCTGTCGTCTAGTTTTTTTCGGCCCCAGTCGGCGGCGGCTTGGACGAAGGCTAGCACCACGGGATGCGGTTTCTTTTCGGTCGAGGAGAGTTGCGGCTGGAAAAGGGTGGCGATGAAGAAGCGGTGGGTGGGGGATTCGATGGCGCGGATTTCTCCTTGGGTGCCGCGCGCGACCACGGGGAAGCCGGCTTCCATGGTGGCCCACTCGTATTCGGGGTTGACTTCGAAATTGCAGAAAAATTCTTCGGTCACGGCTTCTTTGTCTTTGCCGTAGAACGACTGCAGGTAGGAGCCGGGACGGAGGCGAATCTCCGGCATCTTGCCCGACAGCTTGGGGGCATCGCCTTTGCGATCGGGCATGGCACAGGCTACGGGATAGATCACGATGTTCTTGGATCCGGAATTGTTTTCGGCGCTGTCGGCGTCGGCGATGCCGAGGGCGTTGCGGGCGAATTCAATGAGGGCGTACTGGAAGCCTCCGCAGGTGCCGAGGAAGGGCCAGTCGCGGCGGCGGGCGAACTCGATGCCCTTGAGCATGCCGTCGAAACTCTTGTAGGGACTTCCCGGGGAGGCCCAGAGGCCGTCGAAGCTCTCAAGAACTTTTTCCGCACCGGGGGCGGTCAGCGATGGCGTGGGGATCCATGCGGATTCAACTTTTAAGTTCAGTTTGCGGGCGGCGTGCTGAAGAGAGTCGTTGGTCGCGGGGTGGGAGCGGAATTCAGGATTGAAGTCACCGAGGATTCCGATGCGAACGGCGTTACTCACGGGGTCATTGTACTAGAGCGGGTGGCGGGGGCTGGGAAGAACAAGAACAAGAGCAAAGTCAAAAGCAGCGGGCGAGGGCGCCCGCTCCACACGTGCTAGAGCAGATGTGTGACGTTTAGGAGGATGTAGAGGCTTAGGAGCGCCAGGACAGGGCCGCCCCAGATCATCAGGGCACATTTCCAGCCGAGGGAGCGGGCGAGGTTGCGCTGGCTGCGCCAGGAGATAAGGAAGGTTGGGTTGTTCTTGCCTTTCATCAGGACGACGGGTGGATGCGGGTCGAAGCCGTCAGTTGATGCCGTGGATAACGGAGTTGGGGCTGGGCCGTTCGGGGTGTTGGCATGAGGTGCGCCGTTATTGCTGTTGACCGCGATGGCCGAAGGTGTGACTCCGGCGGCGGCCCAGCCTGCCGGACTGGCGACGCCGGCTTTCATCAGGGCGGCGGAGATCTTCTGCTGCTGGGACATGTCGGCGGCTTTGGTTGGGGCGGGATCGGGCGAAAGCCGGATGATCCGGGCCGCGGTCGTGGACAGTGCTTTGTCGTAGATCGGGTCGTAGGCTGGATCATGCTGAAGGCCAGCTGTCAGGGAGAGGCCGCTCAAGACATCACCGTCTCCGATTACGGGCGACAGCGCGGCTCGTATTACTCCAGGGTCCAGGGAGAATGAAAGCGGATTCCCGACGACGAACGGCGCTGTATCGTCGTCGCGAATTGGTTTGGGGGTGAGTTCGAGGCCGGGATTTTCGTCGAGCGTTCCCAGCAGAAAGAGCGCGTTTTTTGGTTTGATACAGAACTCTTCGACTTTGATTTTGTTGGTGGTCATGATGCCATGGCGCGAGAGGAAACTGTGCACGTTCGGTGGGGCTTCTTCTTTGGTGGTGAAGAACCCATCGCAGAATTCCTGTTGGAAGTCGCGATGCAGGTCGAGATCGGCGCCGCGGGGGTCGACCATTACCTTGCCGGTGTTGTCGTCGAGGAAGAAAGGCACGTACATACACTCGGCGGCCACCTTGACCCAGCGTTTGCTCTTGCCGGACTGCTTCCACTCCGAGACGATGGTGCGGTAGTAGTAGCAGGGGCGTGTGGTGATGGGGGCGATCATGGTGTAGGGGCCGACGGCGAGTCCGCTGAGTTCGACCAGTCCGAGAGGAGCGCTGCGAATTTTGGAAGCTGGAGTGTTGACGATGAGATGGCGGCGCTGCAACAGGCGGAAGCCCTGGAAGAATAAGAAGAGGCCGATGCAGAGTCCGATGATGCACCAGACGATGAGGTCGCCGGAGTTCGAGGATCGCAGTAGCAGGGTGGCGAGAGTCAAGGGTTTTCGGCAGGGCTGAATTTTGGGGACGTGCCCTGTGTCGAGGCTAGCGGAGCGGGTTGGGGGCTCGCAGCAGGAAAACGGGAATCGGGCTTACGTTGGTAATGGAATGTCGATGAACTTACGGAGACTAGAACCCTCAACCACGGGGGACCCTTCGGCTCCGCTCAGGGCAGGCACGGGGTTTCACGGGGTAAACAAAGGCTTTCATCGGCGGCGGCCTTTCAGCAGGAGGTAGGCGACGGTAAGGGCTGCGAAGAAGGCGAATCCACCGACTTCGTTTACGCGCGTGGAGAAGAGCGTGTGGAGAACTGCGATTGAGACCAGGACGAAGCCAAGGATCGATCCCCAGATTCCCAGTGGAGAGCGCATGGGCAGCTTTGCGACTTGTTCTGGAGTGAGGCGCCAGCGGAAGCTGACGTGGGCTGCGAGAGAGACGATCCAGGAGAAGATGAGGCCGGAGAATGCGGCGCCCATGATGTAGAGGAAGGCTTGTTTCGGGGCCCAGTTCTCGATGATGAGAGCGGTGACGATTCCGTAGGAAGAGACGAACAGAGCCCATCGCGGTGATCCGGAGGCGTTTAATCTTCCTAATCGCGCTGGAGCCCATCCGGTACGGCCCATGGAAAATAGCAAGCGGGAGGCCACGTAGAGTTTCGCGTTGGCTCCAGAGAGCGCGGCCGTGAGGACGACAAAATTCATGAAGTAGGCGGCAGCTGGG
>Ga0210405_10000311_pt1 | contig 68300 bp, 52 predicted proteins | sample IncBWH11MmetaG_FD_155492 | JGI IMG/M metagenome (GOLD analysis project Ga0210405, IMG submission 155492) | Forest soil microbial communities from Barre Woods Harvard Forest LTER site, Petersham, Massachusetts, United States - Inc-BW-H-11-M | ecosystem: Environmental > Terrestrial > Soil >...
GTGCGGATCCTCCTTCTTGCAACCGCACGTAATCTCCTGGCACGACGCCCAGCCCCGAAACTGTCGTGAAGCTTGTATCCAGTTCCTTGGCCGTTGTGCTCAGGGCCACTGCCGGACCGTAGTTGGGACTGACGTTACCGCCCGAGCCGATCACAAAAACGGTTCCCGACCCCGTATTGTGAATGGTGGCGCAGCTGCTGCCATCGATGGTCACATTGGAGAGGCCGATAGAAAGCTGGGAGGTAGTCAGGTAGGTGCCACAGGGGAAGAGGAGGGTGGCGCCGCTGGAGAGGGCGGCGATGGCATTGTTGATCGCCGCCGTGTCATTCGTGGACCCGTTACCGGTGGCCCCGTAGTTCTTGACGTTGATGATGGTGCCGCTATTCGAGACGCTGACGGATACTGCGGCCGTAGCGGAGAGGCCGGAAGAGTTGGTAGCGCGGGCGGTTATAGTATGAGCGGCGTTGGAGAGGGTGGCGGTGTCAAGAGTAAAGGACCAGTTGGTGGTACCGGCGGCGGAGGAGAAGGTTCCGCTGTCCACCTGCACCTGGACGCTACTCAGACCCACGGCGTCTGAAGCCGTGCCCGTCACTGTGATCGTTCCCGACACGCTAGCCCCATTCGCTGGCGAAGTGATGCTCACGGAGGGAGGCTGCGGCACATTCACCGTAAGTGTGGCCGCGTTACTGGCCACACTACCAATTGTGTTGCTGATCGCCACGATGAACTGTGCCCCGTTGTCAGAACTGGTTGTGGCCGGAGTCGTGTAGCTCGGCGAGGTCGCCCCAGAAATAGCCGTGCCGTTCTTCTTCCACTGATAGCTCAACGGAGCAGTGCCCGTCGCCGCCACAATAAAGGAAGCCGTCAGGCCTGCGGTGACCGTCTGGCTGGCGGGCTGCGTGATGATTGAAGGGGCCACCGGAGCAGCATTCACCGTGAGCGTGGCCGCACTGCTGCTGATGCTCCCGGCGGTATTGCTCACTACAACGGTGAACTGCGTGCCGCTATCGGAGCTGGTTGTGAGCGGCGTGGTGTAGCTGGACGAGGTCGCCCCAGTAATGGCCACACTGTTTTTCTGCCACTGATAGTTCAGCGGGGCGGTACCGGTTGCGGCCACGCTGAAGGAGGCCGTCTGGCCCGCCGTCACTGTCTGGCTTGCCGGCTGGGTGGTGATGGAAGGCGCGACCGGGGCTGCGTTTACGGTGAGAATGGCCGAGTTGCTCGTTACACTTCCGGCAGTGTTGCTGACTACCACGGTGAACTGCGCACCGTTGTCAGAGCTGGTCGTGACCGGCGTGGTGTAGCTGGACAAGGTCGCCCCAGTAATGGCCACACTGTTTTTCTGCCACTGATAGGTGAGTGGGACGGTACCGGTTGCGGCCACACTGAAGGAGGCCGTTTGGCCTGCCGTCACCGTCTGGCCTGTCGGCTGCGCGGTGATCGAAGGCGCGCCGCCCAGCGTCTTGAACGAATGGCCGCCGCTATTCGCCTTGCTGCTTTTCGAGTCCGTGGACCGGACTTGATAGTAATACACGGTATTGGGAGCCAGGCCGGAAAGGGCTACCTGGTGGCTCGTGACCATCGCGGGATTGACTGGCGTGGTGGACCCATAAGATGTGCTGGTTCCGTAGTCAACAGCTGAGTCCGCGAGGACGTTGGTCGTCCAGTCGACTTGGCAGCTGGAAGTCGTTGCAGCCCCGATAGATACGTTGGTAATTGCCAGCGTGGTTGGGGGAGGATTCCCACTGTTTCCGGCAACCAAGCCTGAACAGCCGGCAAAGACGAAACTAGCAGATATCACGACGCATGAAAGAGCACACGAACAACGACGCACGATTCCCTCCTCTGATTTCTCTTTTTTCGCCCCAGGCGCCTGGTCTGTTCGAGCGGGAGGGAGGAAGGTGGCCCGAGAGCAACAACCAAAGTTCTAGAGGTTCTAAGATTACTAAAACGTCTGCAGTGTGAACCCGCTATCGCGAGATAACAACTGGTCAGGCGACCAGAAATTGGGCATTGGCCCGACTGGCCTAGAGGGTAGTCAGTCGTAACTGCTTGCGCGCGTGGAAATGACGCGCGACTAGAGCTCCGGCGAAGTTGCGCCTGTTCCGCGGGGCATTGGAGATAGTTACTTGACCTTTCGCCAGCCTCGCTAAGGTATTCCCCGACGACACATTAAGTAATTCATCCCGTTTGGTTACGATATTCGCCGGATTGCGAGGGCGTTTTCGCAATGCTATTAGACGGGCAAGTGAGGATTTCCCGGAGTTGCGGGGAAGTGCGAGTGCCTCTCTGGGAGCCGTCTCGAAGGAGGTACTGATGCGCGAGGATAGAGACTGGTTTTGGGGCTCCAGGATCCGAAATCGAGACAACAAATCGAGTCTCTATTGGGTGCTTCGCTGTCTGGTGCTGCCCATACTGGTTCGGATTACCAAGGCTTAGCTAGAAAATAATCTTTACTTGAAGAATGCTCCGCTGATTACCGCGTTGCCCCCGCCGGTGAAGGTGACGTTGATTTTCACATGTCCGGAAAGGTTCCAAATCAGGTAGATCCCATTGTTGAACAGCGAAATGTTTCGGGTGTCCAGCACCGCACTGGTATTGGCATCCACAATTTGAATGGTTTCCGCTCTGGCGGTGCTATCCCAATCCAAGGCGTAAAGCGCAAACCTGTGGCTGTTGCCATCGGTAAAATTTACATCGAATGCGAAACTCGAACTGCTGTACCAGGTGGACGCGATTCTTCCCGTATTACTCCCGTTTTGCAGCGCTCGCGGATCGCTGATCCCCGTTGCCCAGGTATAGTTCAGCTGATTCTGAACGGCAAAGGAAGCATAGGCGGGCAGGCTTTGCGTCTCGTTGGCTATCGAATACCCATCCGCTCCATAGACCCCGTGCCAGTTGCCTTGCGTGCTCGTATCCGTGCCGGTGAAGTTAGCCACCGCACCGTTGCTCAAAGTCACCGTCGCCGTACCATACGCCGTCCCGTCTGCACTGGTCGCTTTGATGGTCACCTGCGCTGAGGTGATTGTCGCGGGCGCGGTATACAGACCAGTGCTCGAAAGGTTGCCCGAAGGAGCGCTCGGAGGATTAACCGCACTGATCGACCAGTTCACCGTTTGGTTGGCTGTGCCCGTAACCGTCGCCGTGAACTGTTTTTGTTGGTTGGCACTCAAACTCACACTTGCCGGACTCACCGTGACGGTCTCTGAACTGGTGCTTCCGCCAAAGAAGGCTCCGCTGATCACCGCGTTGCTCCCGCCGGTCAGGGTGACGTTGATCTTCACATGTCCGGAAAGGTTCCAAATCAGGTAGATCCCATTGTTGAACAGCGAAATGTTTCGGGTGTCCAGCACCGCACTGGTATTGGCATCCACAATTTGCACGCTTTCCGCTCTGGCGGTGCTATCCCAATCCAAGGCGTAAAGCGCAAACCGATGGGTATTGCCATCGGTAAAATTCACATCGAAAGTGAAGGTCGAACCGTTGTACCAGGTGGATGCGATCCTTCCCGTATTACTCCCCGTTTGCAGCGCTCGGGGATCGGTGGTACTCGACGCCCAGGTATTGTTCAGCTGATTCTGCACGGCAAAGGAACCATAGGCGGGCAGGCTTTGCGTCTCGTTGGCTATCGAATACCCATCCGCTCCATAGACCCCGTGCCAGTTGCCTTGGGTGCTCGTATCCGTGCCGGTGAAGTTAGCCACCGCACCGTTGCTCAAATTGACCGTGGCAGTATTAGACGCCGTCCCATCCGCACTCGTCGCTTTTATCGTCACCTGCGCCGGGGTGATCGTGGCTGGCGCGGTATACAGACCAGTGCTCGAAAGGTTGCCCGCAGGAGCACTCGGAGGATTCACCGCACTGATCGTCCAGCTCACCGTTTGGTTGGAAACACCGGTCACCGTCGCCGTGAACTGTTTTTGTTGGTTGGCACCCAAACTGACGCTAGCTGGACTTACCGTGACAATCTCTGCGCCTGGACTCACAACCTCCAGATTGCCGCTGTCATCGACCGCTCGACTCAAAACGTTCAGAGTGCCAGAAGTAGCGGCTGTGAAGACGTAGCTCCAATTTTCGCGACCCACCGCCGGGTGCCAGGTTGCTCCCCCGTCCACAGAAACCTCAACTCCTCCAACCACGCCGCCGCCGAAATCTTGCGCGGTACCCGAAATAGTTACCTGAGAGCCTGCTGTTACCGTGATTCCCGGCGAGATAGAGGTAATCGTCGATTTTGGCGGAGTGAAATCGGTTGAGGCTGTCGCAGCCGCCAAGTCCGGCTGCAATGTCGCAGGCTGAACTCCCATGTCTGCGAAGAGATTCACCACGGCCTGCCGCATACTGGGATCGGCAGGCGACTTAGTGTACCCCCCGTGATCAGATTCCACACCCCACGAATAATGTATTGAGCCGGCTCCGAAAACCAAGGCTCCACTTGGAGCCCGGTACAAGGTCAAGTGGTGGGTGGCGATGGCATTCCCAGTGTAGTAGCCCAACGAAGGAGAGAAGTATAGATATCCTGACACCGCCAAGGTGGTGGTTGACAGGTCCATGAGGCCCGCAGGCCTGAACCCATTGTCAGGGGCCTCATCAAACTCATATCCAAGTGTTCCCGTCGGCATGGTGGCTACCTGGCCTAGCCCGAGGCCTGCAATGCTGGTGTTCCGCCAGTAGCGCATTCTTCCGTCAGCTTGAGGCACAGTGATCGCGTCGTATGCAGGGTCCACCTTGAACCACGTGCCGCTTAACGCGTTTTCCGGACGCCCCCCATCGGCTGGAGGGCTGAAACGCGGGTCCTGCCATAAACCCGTCCAGATAGGGGAGCTACCTGAATCGAGGGGATCGATTCGCGCATTTGCAGACGACTCCTTGTAGCAGACCAGCGTTCGGTAAGGTGTACTTGTGCCATCAATGCTCGGTTCCCAGCGAGTCTTCCAGAAGATTTCGTTGCCGCTAAAGAAAGCCAGATTCAAGGGATTCACGACCGCGTCGCGGGCAGCCTCGACGTTGGCGCGTTGTCCGCCCGACCAGTATTCGTCGTGCCCTACGGAAAGGAAGACTTTGTGCTGAGTGATGAGCGCGCCGTTACGGTCCGCATCGACGCCAGTGAAATAACTGACATCGTACCCGTTGGTCTCGAGGAACCGAACGATCGGAAATTCATAGGCGAAGAAGTCATCGATGTTGATTGGCCGGTTGTAACTCACTTTGTACGCCCGGCCGACTGGTGGGTTTCCTGCATAAAGACTGTTCCCGCCGTAGGTGTTGTAGGCCTGCCAGGTTGTGTCGGAGGTCTGATCCAGAATGGCTGAATGGCTGGAATCATTGCGCACAATAAAAATGACGGGACCCGCCTCGCCGGTGTCCAGCCGCACGAGCTTGGCAAAATAAACTCCGGATACGGCGCTGCTCGGCACAGTCCAAGACGCGGATGTGACCCAATTGCCGCAATCAATTAGCCCCGTGGAGGTGTCTGTTACGCACGACGGCTGAATTTGCGGCAGGGGGACCGAGGGCAAGATGGAAGTTATCAAACGACCGTCATTCCCCTGATAGTAACCCAAACGATAGATATCGATATGCCAAAAGACCGCATTCGTGGAGATTTTGAAAGAGATGGTTTGGCCCGCGTTCACGCTGATGTCAGTCGCGAAGCCCTGAATATTCGGTGAGCCTGTTCCCGCAACGTACCACTGGCTAGGGGGATTGCCTGGCAGACAATTCTCCGCCTGGATAGCGTTTTGGGGAGCCGTGCAACTGGCCTGTCCGAGAGCAACTGGCGGCAAAACGCTAAGGACGAGGAATGCAGGCAGAAGGGTTGCTAGGGCGGGCAGGTACCTGCGGGCTGTCGTCATGGCTGGGTCCTTTCGTATACAAAGCGCAAAGAAGATGCTCCCGGGCAATAACCTTTAATGGAAAAATGCTCCGCTGATGACCGCGTTACCCCCCGCGGTTAGGGTGACGTTGATCTTCACATGTCCGGAAAGGTTCCAAATCAGGTAGATCCCATTGTTGAACAGCGAAATGTTTCTGGTGTCCAGAGTGCGGTATGGCGTATTCGTGCCATCAATGCTCGGTTCCCAACGAGTCTTCTCGAAGATCTCGTTGCCGCTAAAGAAAGCCAGATTCACGGGATTCACGGCGGCGTCACGTGCAGCTTCCACGTTGGCGCGCTGCCCGCCCGACCAGTATTCGTCATGGCCAACAGACATGAAGACTTTGTGCTGCTTGATCAAGGCGCCGTTACTATCCGTATCTACGCCGGTGAAGTAAGTGACGTCGTACCCGTTCGCCTCGAGCCAGCGAATCATTGGGTATTCTTCGCTGAATAGCCACGTGTAGGCATTCGATGTGCCGGTGTCGAACGGCCTGTTGTAGCTGACCTTGTAAGCTCGGCAAGCTCCTTCGTCATAAATGCCCCCGCAGCCATAGAGACTTGGCGTGCGGTCATAGTCGTTGTAGGCCTGCCAGGTGGGATCGGAAGTTTGAAAGAGTAGAGCGGAATGGCTGGAGTCGTTGCGCACGACAAAAACGACCGGCGCAACCTCTCCAGTGTCCTGCCTCACGAGCCTTGCGAAATGGACTCCTGACGTCGCGGTGCTCGGCACTGCCCAAGATGCCGATACAGCCCAGTTGCCACAGTCGGTTAACCTAACCGAGTTGTCCGTTAGACAAGCGGGTTGAATTTGCGGAAGAGGGGCCGATGGCGAGACGGTAGCAACCCAGCGCGCGCCGTAGCCCTGGTAATAACCTAGCCGGTAGATATCGACACGGTACGCGAGAGCGTCGGTCTTGATCTTGAAGAAGACAGTCTGGCCCACGTTCACACTGATTTCGGTGGTAAAGCCTTGAATGTTGGGGGAGCCTACATCTGCGAGATACCAGGCACTCGTAGGAGTGCCTGACAGACAATTCTCCGCCTCGATCGCGTTCTTGGGTGCCGCACACGTAGCCAGCGCAACCTGCGGCAAAACGCCGAGGACGAGGAACGCGAGCGGAAGGGTTGCTAGGGCGGGCAGGTACCTGCGGGCGAAAGCGTCACGACGGCTGGAGTCGCCGAGAATAACCATAACTGAGGCGAGAACCCCCGACACTTTCATCCGGACGCACATAGGCAAACTGTCAGAAAGGACCTAGTTCTGAGATTTCGGGACCCTTGGCCAACCGAAGCGCAACCGATTTTTCTCGCCTGGGGGACGAGCCTGAAGAACTCGGAACAATGGAAGATTAGCTAGGCCGCGGTGATGTCCTACCAGCGCTCCCCCAAAGGCAAAGCTTAAGTCATCCGGTTCCTGTTGCTATCGGCGGGCAACTGATTCTGGCGTCAGACCTTCCGTTCTTAGAATGTCTCCCATCGTCCTACAAGAACCACAAGCAAGAAGGACACCTGTCATGACTCGTAGGGACTGGTGTCTTCCTTACAGGGAAAAACCTGAGGCGGATTTCAGGGATCGGAGGAGCTTTTACCCGGTCTTTGACCGATTGCCTGGCGATGGGAATCCGTTTCACTGTGCGGAGAGGAGCAGTATGGCCGCGAGCCGAACTTCCGGACCGGGAGCCCAGGCTGCGAAACCCGCCCGGACTCAGCCCGGAGAAGCAATCCTTCCTCTCTATCCCGAGATCCTCAGAGGCCTGCCTTTGGGAGTGGCGGTCTTGCACCTCGAAAACCCTCAAGACGTCAAGAGTTTCAGAATCATTGACCTTAACCCCGCCGCGGCTCACATCACCGGATCAACACTGGAAAGCCTCCGCGGCAGGAGTCTGGCCGAATTCCCAAAGCTCTTGAAGACGCCGTTCCTCGGTCGGTGCCTCGATGCATTGCATGCCCGAGAGCCAAGAGACCTGGGAGAGATTTCCTACGGGGACGAGTTGATTCGCAAGGGGATCTATTCTGTCCAGGTCTTTCCTCTGTCTGGAAATTTCATGGGTGTGGCTTTCGAGAATGTTACACAGCGCAAGCTTGCAGAACAGGCCCTGCGTGAAACGGACGAACGCTTCCGTTTGCTCATCGAAGGAGTGAAGGAGTACGCCATTTTGCGCTTGGACCAGCTGGGCCACGTAGTCAGCTGGAATGCTGGCGCCGAGCGTCTGAAAGGCTACCGCGCAGAGGAAATTATCGGGAAACACTTCTCTCTGCTTTATCCTCGGGAAGATGTGATGAGCGGCAAGCCTGAACGAAAACTGGCGGAAGCAGCTCAACGGGGTCAATGCGAGGACGAGGGATGGAGAATCCGGAAAGACGGCTCTCGTTTCTGGGCAAACGTGGTCATCACGGCGCTCCGGGACACTGAGGGAAATCTGCATGGGTTCGCCAAGCTCACTCGGGACATGACAGAAAGGCGCGAGAAAGAGGAGGCACTGATAAAGGCCAAAGAACTTCTGGAACTCGGCGTTGAACAACGGACAGCCGTCCTCATTCGAGTGAACCAGCAGTTGCGCGGCGAGATCGCCGAGCGTGAACGCGTCGAGGAACAACTCAAGATCTCGCTCGATCGACTCCGGGCTCTCACGGGCCGTCTCCAGAGCGTGCGGGAAGAGGAACGCACCTTAATAGCCCGAGAAATCCATGACGAACTCGGCCAGGCCTGTACGGCGATCAAGATGGACCTCGCCCTGATAGGCCGCAAGACTGCCAAGACACAAAGTCAGCTCCGAGCCAAAGTCAAATCGGCTACCCAGGTGGTGGATAACATGATCGTTACTCTGCGAAAAATCGCCTCGGAGCTCAGGCCGAGGGCACTTGACGACCTGGGCCTCACCGCCGCGCTGGAATGGCAAGCTCAGGAGTTCGAAAGCCGCACCGGGATTCACTGCCGCGTCATCCTGTCGCAGGAACCCATTGCCCTCGATTCGGAGCGGTCTACTGCGATCTTCCGCATCTTTCAGGAATCCTTAACCAATGTCGCGCGCCACGCTCACGCCACGCGCGTCGAAGCGCGCTTGGAAAGAGACGCGGACCAGCTCATCTTTCAGGTACACGACAACGGCAGGGGATTTGATCCTGAGGAAGCCAAGGCGCGAATGTCTCTTGGCTTGGTTGGAATGCAAGAGCGTGCGCTCCTGCTCAACGGGGAGCTCAAGGTTGAGGGAGTTCCAGGTGCCGGAACAACCATCGCTCTGCGGATTGCGCTGCCACCCCTCGATGCTGCCCCAATAAGGATACGAGATGAGAGTTCTGATTGCTGACGACCATGCCGTCTTTCGTCGTGGGCTCAGAGAGACTCTAGCTGAAGCGTTCTCCAAATTGACCTTCGGTGAGGCGAAAACAGCGCAGGAGACGGTCGAGTGTGTGAAGCGCCAAGACTGGGAGATCGTCATCTTGGACATTAGCATGCCTGGGAAAAGCGGGCTCGACATCCTAGATGACTTGAGGCGATTGCGCCCAAGGCTACCCGTTCTCTTCCTGAGCATGCACCCCGAAGAACAATATGCCAGGCGGGCGCTCAAAGCCGGCGCGGCCGGTTACCTGACCAAAGAGAGCGTGCCGGATGAGCTGAAAGTGGCAGTCCGGCGAGTGGTGGCCGGGAACCGGTACGTCAGCGCGACTCTGGCCGAGAGGCTGGCCTGCGACTTGAGGGAAGGAGCGGATACGCCCGTTCACGAACTGCTGTCAGACCGCGAGTTTCAAGTATTGCGCATGATCGCTTCAGGCAAGGCCGTCAAGGAGATTGCAGAAGAGATCTGTCTCAGCGTGAAGACCGTCAGCACCTATCGTGCGCGCATCCTTGAAAAGACGGGTATGAAAACCACCGCTGAGCTGATTCGCTACGCGCTTCAAACCCAGTTGGTGGACTAGTGACGATGGATTACATTGCGACGGGACCGGCGGGCATTCTTAAATTCCGCTGTATTACGCCCATGACTCACCTTGTGGGACTCGCACGGTCACAGGTAGTTCACTCTGTCCTACAACAGAATACCGTTTCCACCGGATGTATTTCCGTTCAGATATGTCATTCTCTAAAGATGCGCGGACAATCCGCGAGCACAAAGAAAATGAAGATCTTTATCGCAGATGACTCTTCACTGTTCGTCGAGCGTCTGACCGAGCTCTTGAGGGACGTGCCGGGCGTCGAGGTTGCAGGACAGGCAGGCGACGTGTCGGAATCGGTTCGCTGCATTCAGCAAATGAGACCGGACGCCGTGATTCTCGACCTCCAAATGCCCGGGGGCTCTGGTCTGGACGTTCTCCGTGCGATTCGTCCAGGCCATCCCGGCCTCTACGTATTGATTTGCACGAACTATCCTTATCCCCAGTATCGCGAGGAATGCCTCTCTGCTGGCGCAAATTATTTCCTCGACAAATCCGCGGAATTCGAGAAGATCCCTGCCCTTCTGCATCAATTCCTTACAAACAGTGCAAAGTCCGCTCCTGCAGCTCGCTGAGGATGACACCTCCGTTCCGATAGGCATCGGCGAACCGGTCCCGTGCTGGGGGACGCCAAGTCTGAGTCGTTTCCTTGCGAGCGCGGCTTTCTGCTGATTTCGCTGATAATGAAGCGCAATTTTGCCTTCCAAGGGTGGCGGTTTACTGATGTTGGCATAATATGCTGACAACATTAGGGGGCCGATCCTCAAGATACGGTGAATAGAGAGGGGGCTGGTCGGATTAGTGCGTCGGGATTAGCAAGATCGCTCGTTATTCATGGCGAGAGAATCGCGGCCGCGTCATAGGCAGGGAGATGGTCCTGCCGGTAGCCAAGTCTACTTCAGCTTCCCAGTCCGCGTCATATCCTGAAGACTTGCCTCGTACCACTAACTCATAGCTGGCGGGCTGCAAACCCTCAACGAACCAGAATCCCTGCGTGTCGGGCGCGACGTTCTTCATTTGCCAGGCCCGATCCGGATGCTTAGTCAGCCAACCACGAGCTTGCGTCAATGCCTCCTCCACGCTCTGTAGGTAGTAAGCCACGATTTGATCCGCCGTTTCTGGTCGTGGATTCTTAGGTATTTCCCGGTCGCAGTTTTCCGGTATCCACCCAATTGCCTTCGTGTCCCAACTAAGGCATTACATAGTGCGGCAGCGACCCATTTTCGGAGGTGGTCAAGAGCAGGAAACAGTGAATGACCTAATCCACAGGGTGTGGAAGAAATCTCACCCGTGAGATTCTGCGCCGGGAGGATAACGCAGTTGGTGGTGTGCTTCGTCCCGACGGTAAGCACAACTTGGGCGTCCTCCCATCGGGAACAGTCCTGTTCGCTGCTCCGCAACGAAAACAACAAGCGGAGGAAAAATGAAGAACCTGATAGCTCTGTTGATCGGATGTTTCGGGTTGATGTTTGCTTCGGCGGCCCGAGCCCAGAACACTCCCGGGGTGAACAACGCCGAGCTAAATGGCGACTACGCATTTAACTTCAACGGCATCACGGGGAGCGGTGGCGTATCGTCTGTCTTTGCCGCCGTGGGAAGATTCACGGCAGACGGGGCTGGGAATTTGACGAACGGCGAACTGGACAATAACACCGTGGGCGGCGGATCGTTCGCTCAATCGTTCACCGGCACTTATGCGATCGGTGCGGACAAAAGAGGTGTGATGACCTTAAACATTGGCGTGAAGCTTGCATTTGCGATGACGGCCAATGGTAACGCCCAGTTCATTGAGTTCGATGCCGCGGGCGGATCCGGCAGGATCGGCTCGGGGACCATGGAAAAAGCGGACACCACAGCTTATAGCACGGCCAGAATAACGGGTGACTACGCATTTGGTGCCGCCGGCCTTGATAACGTAAATAATCGAGCCGCGATCGAAGGCAGATTTACTTCCAACGGGGCAGGCACTCTCACCAATGCAGCAGGGGACCTCAACGCCTATGGCACCGTTAATTCGATGAACTTTACAGCGGCGAATTACGCCGTATCCGACACCGCTACAGGGCGAGGCACCATGAACCTCGCCTTCACGTTTGGCGGAACACCGGACAGCCTGAATTTCGTCTTTTACGTCGTGAACTCCGGAAAGCTGTTTGTGATGGAGCGTGACTCGGTCACGACGGCGACCCCACTGCTAAATGGCGTCGTGGTGCAGCAGCAAATTCCCGTGGGAGGTTTTACCAATGCCTCACTGAACGGCAACATGGTGATTTACCTCACCGGACTCTCCGTGTGCAGCAGTGGATCAGGCGTGCCCAAAGCGGGCGCAGGTTTGCTCACTTCAGACGGCAGCGGCGCTCTTTCCCTGACCTACGACGAGAACTTCTGCCGGGGGCCCATTTCCCTCACCGCCGCGGCGGGGACGTACAGTGTGTCCAGCAACGGGCGGACATCGATCACCATTGGTGCAAACAGCCTGGTGGCCTACCTGGTAAACTCGAATCAAGTTTTCCTCTTCCTCTACGATTCCAATGTTTTGTTTGGGTTCGGCGAACCCCAGGCCGCGGGGTCGTTCACCAATGGCGCGGTGAATGGTACGTACGCCGGCTTCGCGACCACGCCGGCAGCGTTTGGTGTCGTTCCCTTCACCGGCGAGTTCACGGCGGACGGTGCCAGCCCGACGGGCAGTATCACAGGTACCGAGGATATCGGTGGTTCCAGCGGACCCAACCCGGGCGCGGCGTTCAATGCTACATACTCTGTATCCTCATCGCCAACAAATGGAAGAGGAACCATGTCAGTCTCTTCCGGGTCAGGAGGCAGCGCCGTGGTATACGTGATCTCCACCTCAAAGTTCGTGTCGGTCTCGTTGAGCGATCCGAATCCCGCGGTCTTGATCTTCGAGCAGTCTTCACCTCCTCCAACCCTCTCCCTTTCCTCGCTGACTCTGAACCCCACGACTGTTATCGGTGGCGCGCAATCCTCCACCGGCACGGTAACCCTGAACGGGCCAGCTCCTGCAGGCGGAGCGCAAGTCACGCTTTCCAGCAGCAACGCGGCAGCGAGCGTGCCTTCCAGCGTGACCGTTCCCGCCGGAGCCACCAGCGCAACCTTCACTGTCAGCACCAGCGCGGTGGCCGCATCGACCGCGGTTACCATCTCCGCGTCCTACGCTGGTGTAACCCAAACGGCGACGCTCATCGTGACGCCTCCACCTCCACCACTTCCAACCGTCTCTTCGCTGACCCTGAACCCGACAAGCGTTGTTGGCGGCGCGCAATCCTCCACGGGCACGGTAACCCTGAGCGGGCCTGCACGCGCAGGGGGCGCGCAGGTTGCTCTCGCTAGTGACAACGCGGCGGCTAGCGTGCCCTCCAGCGTAACCGTTCCAGCTGGAGCCACTAGCGCGACATTTACGGTGAGCACATCCGCAGTTCTCGTCTCAACCAACGTCACGATCTCAGCTTCGTATAACGGCACGACTCGGACAGCAACTCTTACTGTGTCCCCGCCGCTCGGGTTGCCCTGACGCGCCGGCGCGACGCGCTCAAGCCAACCTGTAGGTAGAGAGTAAGGCACTGTTCGTTGACGGTGTTGCCATCGCCCGGCCAGCGCGACAATGCAAGCGATTCAGGCCTCAAAAAGGAGACTCTGGCTAAGTTGGGCATTTGGGTCCGCGAGCAGACTCGTACAACTCGGATTTGATGCTAAGAAGCTGATCAAGATTAACGTCCCGCCTGTATTGTCCCGGCACACCCTTACGGGAGCCGCAGATGTTAAGCGTTGGCTCGAGCATTCCGGGACCAACGTTTGTTGTGTGGACGTTCTTACTCTGGGAGTGCACGCCAGAAAGAGTTGGATCTTTTCACGATACGCGTTCGGCGGCAGTTATCAGGTCGGAATCATCGCAGTACCCGAAACTTCTTTCGATCCGAAGTATTGGCTTGCTTCACGGAGAGGAACCTGGAGCGTCCTTCGCAACTTAGCAGGCTATGTTTATTACAAATTCTGGATTCTCTTTAAGGGGAAGTGCTCTCAAAATCTGACTTCTTCAATCTTTGCTCCAGCCGCAGCCGGCCGGTACGCTCTTTTGCGATCCGCTATTCCGTAACGCTCGGTCATGAAATCAACAAAATGAGTCACGTTTCGATGGGTGACCATAACCCCTTTTAGGACTCCGGTGCTGCCCGAGGTGAATAGAAGATATCGTTGATGCCCAATCGGAACCACAGCTTGAACATATCCTCGACCTCCTGGAGGAGCCTCTTCTTATCATTCTGCCCGAGCGGACCGACGCGAGTATCTTGCAGAGCCGTTGGCCAAATCACACAATTCTTGGAGCCGACGATCTAGAGCCCGGCACCACCTGGCAAGAGAAACTTGTTTCGCCGGATTCTATCGTTTAAGAGACCGGCAACTCAGGAGCATCGTGCGTGTGGGATTTGGCGGGAAAGTACGGTTAAGCGCCTCACTCCAGTGGGCCACTTGAGCAAGCCTTGGAAGATAGGCGCGCGCCTGGAGGTCGGTGGACTGGGGAGCAGTGGAAAATACTCGTACGGATTGTCTTTGTACTTTCTTCTGGCGTATTTTCTAATTTAATTCTCCTGCTGCAACTAAATGAACTCACTGACAATGGCCAAGCATCTGCATGCCCCACCGGACTGCCCGCCGTGCACACATCTCGAGGGTTCCGCGGCGCCGATAGCGAATTCTATCCTCAAGTAATCGAGCCAATTCCGCCCCGAGTTTCCAGCCGGAGGCGCCCATATTTTCCACCACGTGTTCGACCGAGCAAGCCTTCGGAATCGCAATCACGTTCTCGTGGCGAATACACCAATTCAATGCAACTTGAGCTTCACTCTTGCAGGACGCCTCCGCAGCCCTACGAAGAACCCCCTCGGGATCCGCTGCCCTGATATTTCCGAGGCCCGTCGCCAGCGGGCTGTACGCAATAACCGTGATTCCGTTCTTCTGGCAATATTCCAGCAGCCCTCCTTCAATGGTTCTCTCTATTAGGCTGTAACGTACCTGATTGGCTGCGATTCGTTGCGTGGAAAGTGCCGCCTGCGCGCTCACCAGGTCGCGCACGGAGAAATTGCTGACTCCGATGAACCTGACTTTGCCAGCTGCTACGAGTTCCTCCATCCCCCTCATTGGTTCCTCGATGGGAATTGTTAGGTTGGGCCAATGGAGTTGGTAGAGATCGATATGTTCTGTGCCAAGCCGTCGAAGGCTTCTTTCTGCTGCGGCAATCAAGTCACGCCGCTTGAAATTCCGAGGAAGCACCTTAGTTGCGAGAAACACTTGGTGTCGCCGGCCTTTGATCGCCTCGCCGACGATCTCTTCGGTTCCATATGACTCTGCGGTGTCTATTAAGCCAGCCTCACATTCGATTGCCGCCCGAAGCGGCTCGACACCTCCGCGGTAATTCCAGGTCCCGAAGCCGATTTCGGGCAGACGAATACCGCTGTTGGCCAGTTCTCTTAAGAGCATAGACACATGTTCACTTTTTCCGAGGATGTGCTACGGAAGGCGCGAAGAATGCCCATATCGACCGTTCAAGCGGCGGCGCCGCCCAACGGGGTATTTGACCAGTTGATGGGGTGTCCTTGGAACCGTAATCCGACTCCAAAGCGCCCATCGGGCAGTCGTTGACAGTAAACAACACTAGCGAGTGCTCGCAGATCACCCATGAGCGAGCTGACCATCAGTCGCTCATTCAGATCTCTAGCCCGCTCGGTCAGAATGCGTATTCCCACGGAGCAGACGTTTTCCGTAGTGGTGCGCTCAGTCGCGGCCAGGTCCAGGACGCTGGAAATCTGCACCGGGACCGCCAGCCGAATCCGTTTCTCAAGTCGTCCAGGCCGCGCAGGCATTTGTGAAATGACCTTCCAAGCTGGGTTCCGTTAGCTTGCACCGGGCTGGGCGGTGCCAAAAAGTTTGCAGGAATCAACATTAATTTCAGCGACGATGCTTCTGTAAAGTCCATAGTGCCTACTGAGATTGTATAGTGGTCTCCGTCTCGAGGAGAAGCTTCGATCGTCGCCGCTTCTGCTCGTACATGGCTTGGTCGGCCTGCACCATCAATTCTCCAATCGATGTGACGTTGTGCGGATCGAAACGCGCAACTCCTACGCTGAGAGAAATTTCATAGCGAGACTGTTCAGCACTAATTGATTTCAATCCAATTCAATCCCGTAGCCATTTCTGGTCATCCTTGAGTTGCGGACTGTCCTCGCCCGCAATCTCTGTCTGTTTTGCGGTTTCCTCTTCCGACGCCATCCTCCTACGTTCTGAGTTCGGCCCGCCCCCGTGTCAGCGCAGTTCGGTAGTTGGGGTGTTTGAGGTGGGGGCCCTGATCGCGGAGGCGGCCCGCTCCTCTCCTTGCAACATAGCCGGTTGCGAAACGATTTCAATCCGGTGAATCACCCATTTCGACTGAGTGAAATGACCGAGAACGGTCTGGAGTTGAACCCTTTCCGGGGCGCGGTCAGGCCTGGATCAAACCGCGGCGAATGGCATAACGCACCAAACTTGCTGTTTCGTGGATATCGAGCTTCTTCATGAGTCTTGCTCGGTGCGATTCAGCAGTTTTTACGCTGATCCCCAATTGCACAGCGACGTCTTTCGTAGACTTTCCTTCACCAACTAATTGGAGAACCTGGCGCTCGCGCCCTGAAAGGGGATCGGTCGAGTCATACGTTTTGGACAAATAGGCGTCAACAACTGTCCGTGAGATGCTCGGGCTAAGATAAACGGATCCCCGGCAGACTTCTCGGATGGCATGCACGAAATCGTCGGCGGCCTGGTTCTTGAGCACGTATCCTTTTACTCCGGCACGGAGAGCCTCGGTGATGTACTGATCTTCGTCATGCTGAGTTAGAAGTATGACTTTTGTTTTCGGCGATGACTTCGTCATTTCCCGTGCGGCGTCAACGCCATTCATCACCGGCATGCTGATGTCAATGATGGCCACATCCGGCTTGTCCTTGGCAGCCAGGCGCAGCGCTTCTTGTCCATCCGAGGCCTCGCAAACTACTTGAAATCCTTGCCTTTCCAGCAAAGCCTTGAGTCCCTGGCGGACCAGGTCATGATCATCAGCGAGCAAGAGGCGAACGGACATGGTATAAGGAAGAGTTTAGAAAATTCCTCGAATCTCAGGCAATCGGGTGGTTTCCTCCATTTTTCTGAGGTAAAGACCCGAGCAGGAGCAGTGCCGAGACAGATGCACAAGGTGAGCTGACAGCGTGTGTTATCCTACTGAAACGGTTCCACTTGCAGTGCACTAACGGGCTGCGAGCCGGCAACCACAACCATTTCCATTCAGGGCTGCACGAGTCCCCGGCGGACTGCGTAGCGGACAAGACTTGCTGTCTCGTGGATATCCAGTTTTTGCATGAGCCGCATCCGATGAGATTCAGCCGTTTTGACACTGATACCCAGAACGCAGGCAGTATCTTTCGTGGATTTTCCTTCGGCAATCAACTGCAGCACCTGACGCTCGCGGACCGTTAAGGGATCCGCTGGCCTATCGGCTTTGGTCCGGTAGGCCTCCATCACCGCGCGAGAAATTCCCGGGCTAAGATAGAACTCACCGCGGGAGACTTGTTGAATGGCATGGATGAGGTCACTTGCAACCTGATTCTTTAAGACGTAACCCTTGACTCCGGCCTCAAGAGCTTCATGGATGTATTGCTCCTCTTCATGCTGGGTGAGAAGGATTGCTTTAGTTTTCGGGCAGGAACGGCCCAGTTGACGGGCAGCATCAATTCCATTGAGAGTGGGCATGCTGATATCAAAGATGGCGATATCCGGATGGTGCGTTTCCGTCAAGCGGACGGCATCTTGCCCGTCCGATGCCTCGGCCAGGATCTGAAATTTCTCCCGTTCCAGCAAAGACTTAAGTCCCTGACGTACCAGCACGTGGTCATCCGCGAGTACGATTCGAATTGGCATGTTCAACCTCCAATGGTATTCGGATGGAAAGTATTGTTCCGTGGCCCGGTCCAGAATCGATTTGCATGGTTCCCCCGATGGCGGTCACGCGCTCCTGCATGGCGATGAGTCCCAGTCCTTTCCGTTGCGGCGTCTCTTGAACCTGGCGAATATCGAATCCCGCGCCGTCGTCCCGGATAGAGCAGCACAGGAGAGCATTTTCCCTGCGAGCGCGAATCCACACGCTTCCAGCCTTGGCATGTTTAACGGCGTTGGTCAGTGCTTCTTGAACGATGCGATAAAGTGTCGTCTCAATGGTGGCAGGCAGGCGTCCGGGAACGGCCGCATCAATATGAATCGGCAGATTGGCTCGTTTCGAAATTCCTTCCGCCAGAAAACGAATCGCGGGAATCCAGCCAAGATCATCCAAGATCGTTGGCCGAAGTTCATGGGAATACCGTCGTAAATGTTTCTCAACTTGGTTCAACATTTCTTTAATCCGTGCGAACTGTGCTTGCTGGGGCTCGGGCAATTCCAGAGCCACTTCGGCTAGCGCAAGGTGCACGGCGATAAGCAGTTGTCCAGCCTCGTCGTGCACGGCGTAGGCGATGCGCTTGATTTCCTCCTCGAGCGTTTCGTTCAATTGCCGGAGCGTCGTTACCGCATCCTGAAAGCCACGGTGTGCCATCTCATAAGGAGACAAGCACTCCGCGAGGAATTCGGCGCTCAACCGGAGCAATTCCTCGCGGCGTTTCCCACTTTCCGCATCGCAAACCAAAGCATGTACAGCTTGATGATGCAAGGAAGCTATCTCCACGAGACTCTTTTGCTCGGTGAGCGCTCGACGCCCGAGTTCATACGCCCGACCCAGTGCGGGTTCGCCTCCGGTGGCCACATATTCGCGCAACGAAGAGCAGTATTCGTCTTCAAAACCCGCACGCGGCTTCTTCTTGCGTCGAATTGCGATCTTCATGGAGTAATTCCCGTTAACCGTGAGACTAGGACGAGCGCATCGTCAGTTCCGCTGCGATATTGCTCGAGAATTCTGTCTGCCGCCCTTTGCGGATTCTCCCGAGCGGAGAGGGACACGGAAAAATCGCTCCGGACTCCATCTGTTGCAAGGAAAATGGTGTCCCCCCGCACGATCGGAAGCACTGTGGCCTGAAGGGCAGGTAACTGGGAACCGACCACGCCGGCTCGAAGAAGAAGTGACTGCTGCCCGTTTCCTTTCTTCGCATCGGCACGCATCAGCACTCCTTGGACGTTCCCGACACCGAGCCAAGTCATCATGCCATGTTCAGCATCAATGGAAGCCAGGCTCAATACAACCCCGCGAGTTGCCCGGAGCTTCTCGTGGCATCGTTCTACGAGAGAGATAATCGGTTCGTCGGCAGAGCTTCTTAGAAGCGCAACTGCTGCCTTAGAGGCGCTGGCAGCTTCTTCGCCGTGCCCTATGCCGTCAATGGCTGCAACCAGAATTCCGTTTCGGTTGCAGCAAACCAGGTGGTGATCGCCCGACTCTCCCTGACCCGGAAGAACGAACTTGGCAACACCATATTCGACCATTGGCTCTCTTATTGTCTCCATTTCTTCACCGCCACAATCGTTCCCTGGCCGGGTTGGGAAGTGATCTCAAATTCGTCCATCAAGCGACGCACTCCAGGTAATCCAAGTCCCAGGCTTCCAGAAGTGGAAAAACCGTCTCGCAGCGCCTGACGAATATCGGGGATTCCGGGTCCGTCATCGGTAGCGATGACCGAAATGCCTTGACGGTTCAAGCCATTCACCGTCTTTAGCGTGATTTGGCCTTTGCGGGCATAGGAGATGATGTTGCGCGCTAATTCTGAAATTGCCGTTGCAATGAGTGTGGCGTCCCCAGTTGAAAATCCGAGTTCCGTCGCCATCACTCGGCCCTTCTGGCGGGCTAAGACGATATCCTGGTCGGAGTTGATTGCCACCCGGATTTCCCCAGCCGACACTGTGGCTCACTTTCAGTTCGTGGTTTTGAACTTTTCGTTCAAGTACGCCAGACCCTCTTCCAAGTCTAGCGCGGTCGCAACACCTTCCAGCGTTAAGCCCAGTTGCACCATTGCGAAAGCCACTTCGGGTTGAATTCCCACGATAACCGTTTCCGCGCCGCGCAGCCGAATCATGTGAGCGATTTCTCGCAAGGTCCGGGATGCGAACGAGTCCATCACGTCCATCGCGGTAACATCGACGATAACCGCACGGGACCGAAACTTAACAACTTGCTGAACTAAACCCATGCGCAGTTGGTTGAGGTCCGCGTCCGAGAGAGCGGCCTGAAAGGTCGCAATCAGGACCGCTCCCTGCTTGAGAATTGGGACTTCCATGTGGCGCTTTCCCCGCTTTGGCTAGCGTGGCTCCGCTAGTTTCTCAACTTTGTATCCTAACAGTCTTTCCGCCTGCTCGATGCCGCCCTGCAGGTCGCCCACGGTATTCATCTTGCCAAGGTCCACACCGATGGTTACCAGTGTCTGAGCAATCTCCGGCGAAAGCCCCGTGACAATGACGGTCGCGCCGAGCAGCCGCGACGCCTCCACTGTTTGCACCAAGTTGTTGGCCACCGTGAGGTCCATGGCGGCCACACCAGTGATATCGATCACAACAACTTTGGCGCGGTTCGTACGAATTCCGCGGAGGAGCTGCTCCGTCAATTGCCGGGCGCGCTGCGGGTCGATGACGCCGATGATGGGCAGAATCAACAGCCGCTCGCGAACCTGCAGCACAGGAGTGGAGAGTTCGCGGATTGCTTCCTGCTGCTGCCGAATGACGCGTTCGCGCTCTTGCACGAAACCAACAGCCACGGTGTTTGCGATGCGGTTTGCCGCCGGCTCGTAGGCGTCCAAGATGCGATTCAATTTCTTGAAATCCGTCTGGTACTTCGCGAAGAGGGAACGAGCCAGAACGTCGCGCAACAACAGCACAATTCCCACGACTTCGTGGGTTTCGACACCTCGCGGAATGATGCGTTCCGAAAGATTTCGCGCGTAAGCTTGCAACGCTTCGAAGGCTTCGGTTTCCAACGCTTCAACGTAACTGTCGTACACCGAGGTTGCTTCCGCGAAGATCTCTTCTTTGGTCATCGCGGTGAGCAGTCGCGTTTCCGTGATGCGTACCACCCATTCCTCGCGTAATTGTGTTCGATTCTGCCGGAGGTGCGCAACAAGTTCTCGAAGCAGCTCCGACGGCTCTTCAGCTTGCTTCAGTTCGGGGGACAGGGAGGTACCATCTCGTTTTGCCATGAAGATTTTCTCCTCGGCGCGAACAGCTCGGCTCCGGACCAGTCCGCCGCCTGAATCCGCAGGAAACTCCATAGGAAATACCGTCGGAGGCCCGCTTTCTCAATCAAGTAGACTCCCGCAAAGAGCCTCAGGTAAAGACCTTAGTTGCAGGCAAGACCCCACTAAGAGAAGTCCACTTATCAGGTTGTTGAAAAGGCTTTTTATAGGCGGGTGACGCTTTAGCTCCCTCATTCCACGTAAGTCTTTGAAATTCCGACCAGTACTGTTTTCGATCACCACCCATCGTGGAGCATTTATCTAACCCGATCGCGGTTCTGATGAAGGGTGCCAACCTGGCTTCCGCGTGGGAACAATTAATGGAACATTAAGTGAGCGAGATTAGGTAGCGTACGTTCCTGGGTGGGTCACATCCAACGTCTGCATTTTGCGTAGACGGTCAATTCGTCCAATGTCCGTCCGAGCAGACGCTTTAGAATAAGATTCAGCGGTGCGCCCGTAGCTCAATTGGATAGAGCGTCGCCTTCTAAGCAGGGGGTCGGGAGTTCGAAAGTCCCCGGTCGCCAGTCCCTCTCCCCTTCGGGCCATCGATCCTTTCTTCAGAAAGAGTGACGTACAACGACATACCCTGATCGGGATTTTCCTGCCCTCTAATTAGGTACTTTACCTGATTGAACTAGAAGCAGAGGAATCCTATACGTGCCCTATGATCATGGGTACAAGACCCAAGAGACTTCGGCCCAGGTGTCAGGCGCAAGGAGCGAGGAGCTAGGGCTACGCCCTTGGTCGTTTAAAAAAATGGCTTTACCAATTCACGCGATCGCAAGAGAGGCAGGACTCGGGAGTGGGGATGTAACAGCTGAACTTGCGGTCGTACGCTTTCATTGCGTGTCGGTTGCTTGCGCAAGCAGAGGGGAGACACCGCACCTTACGGCCATGGAAAGCTCCTGGGATGATTGGCTGGGGCTGCCAACGCTCTTACACGATAGGTTCCTATGAGTACCAGGCGCGAGCGGCAGAGGATATTGATCGTCGGGCAGGAACCATTGGCCCGTGACGACATGCGTATTTTGCTCGGAAGCGCGGGCTGTGGATGTACGGTCGCCTCCAACGTTCAAGAAACACTGTTGGCAATGAAGCAAAAAAACTTCGACGCTGTTGTACTTGACCCGCAGTCCTCAAGTTCGCAAGCTGCTGAGGTGATTTCGAGGATTAACGAATTTCACCCGAATCTCCTAGGACGGGTAGTGATTATCACTGACGAGGAGAGCGATTCACAGATCAAGGACTTGGCCGACCGCTACTCGATTCCTCATGTTCAACGGAAGTTCCTGCTGCAACAACTTTGGGGCAGCCTGGAAGCGTTATTCCGTCCGGAGGCGCTGTCTCCAGACGGCACCCACGTGGCCCGCCTGATCTCCGATAGCTTCCGCGACCCGCTTCCAGCAGGGGTGCGAGGTTTGCATGATGGGAGTCGAAGGCTGCTCTACGCAGCCGGGAGCCTGAGGGTGGATCTCTTGATCGAGCCTGAAGCAGGATCCAGTCGGCTGGCGCTCGCAGGGCAAGTTCTGGATTCAGCGAAGCCAGATCGTAAGTTTGATGGCGTTCCAGTCACGCTTCAGGGCTGGAATGGTCCGGCGGCGAAGGCAACTGCCGAAGAGTTTGGCGAGTTCCACTTGGATTTCAACTTTGAGTCCAACGTCAGCCTACAAATAGGGATTGCCGAAACTACCTGCATAACGGTTCCGTTGCCGGTCCTAGAACGGGCTCGTCGAGGTACCGCAGGGTATTGCTAGCTGTTCGAGTCGGCAACAGAGCTCCATGTCTACCTGAACTACTCCGGGGGAAGAAGGAGGCTAAGCCATGAAACCGAGGATGCTGTGGGTCCTTCTCGTGTTCTTTGGATTGTGGAGCAGCCCAGCTGCCGCCGACAACAGATTTATTGTCCGCGCTCCGTCCGGACTCTCCTCCTTGCAGCAGGTCTGTTTGGCATTGGGTTGTAACGTTTCGGGCGGTCTAGATGGGGGCCTGGGTAAACTTTTCCTTGTCACGACCCCTGACCTCCTTGATCCGAACGCCTTTCTGCAAACCCTCCGTAGTCAGCCGGGAATCACGCATGTAGAGCTAGACGCGCTGCTGAAAGTCATGCAGGCCAGTGGTGCGGCGCCACCCAGTGGCTTGTCGGACAATACGCCCGTGCCTTACTTCGGGGTGACCGTCATCCACGGCTATGTCAGCCAGCCCGCGATTAGCATTGTCCGCCTGCCAGACACGCAAGCTACCTTCGGCGTGAGTGGTGCGGGGACCGTAGCGGTTATTGATACGGGCGTCGACCCGACACATCCGGTGCTCAAAAGTGTTCTCGTTCCCGGTTATGACTTTACTCGCAACATCGCCGGCTCAGCTTCGGAGCTCCCGGACGTAAGCCAGTCCTCTATCGGCAGCGGCGCCTCGCCAGCGATGGTCAACCAATCCACCGTTGCGGTCGTCGATCCAGCATCGGCGGTCAACTTCGGTCAGCCGCAATACCAGGCATTCGGTCATGGCACCATGGTGTCGGGCATCGTGCACCTCGTGGCCCCCACCGCTCAAATCATGCCCCTGAAAGCATTTAAGGCCGACGGCACCGGTTATTTGTCGGATGTCCTGCGCGCGATCTACTTCGCGGTGCAGAACGGCGCCAGAGTGATCAATATGAGCTTCAGTTTCTCAAACTATTCCCATGAGGTAGCCAGCGCTACTAAGTTTGCGACCCGCCATCAAGTCATTTGCGTGGCTTCAGCGGGAAATGACGGCAAGGAGGAAATTGTCTATCCCGCCTCGCTTTGGAATGTCATGGGCGTTGCCTCGACCACCAACAATGACACCATCTCGACGTTTTCTAACTATGGCGAGGATCTCGTTTGGGTGGCCGCCCCGGGCGAGGGCATCATCACGACCTATCCGTTTGGCACGTTCGGGGCGGGCTGGGGTACCTCCTTCAGCGCGCCTTTTGTGTCCGGCGCGGCCGCTCTCCTGCTGAACGTTAGCACAAGTTTCACCGAGTCCTCCGCCGAACAGTCGTTGGCGCACGCGGTCTGGATCTCACCCGATCTCGGCAATGGGCGTGTGGATCTCTACCAGGCGGTGGGTGCGCCTCGCACCGCGAACCCTAACTGAGGCTCGCTGTGGGCCGAGCCACCGTGACTGCGCGGGACAATGATACGTAGACAAGTGCTGACTCTAAATAACCGGACTTTGCCCTCACCGGTTGACGATTTGCTCTTGGAACTGTAATCCGACACCAAAGCGTCCGTCTGGCAGCCGCTGACAGTAAACGACGCGAGCGAGGGTTCGCAGGTCCTCATCCAGCGACCTGACCCACAATCGTTCATTCATCTCCCTTGCCCGTTGGGTCAAAATTCGTATTCCCAGCGAACAGAAGTTTTCCGTGGTCGTCCGCTCAGTCGCGGCCGGGTTCTGAGCGCTGCATATCTCTACCGCAGCGACCAGCCGAATGCGTTTTTCAAGTCGTCCTGACCTTTCGGGCATCTGTAGAATGACCTTCCGAGCTGGATTCAATTAGATGGCACCGGGCTGGTGGGTGCCAAAAAGCTGCCGGAACCAACAAGAATCTCAACGACGATGTTTTTCTAGGATCCATAGTGTCTATTGAGATTCAGTACTAGTCTCCGTCTCGAGAAGCACCCTTGATTGTCGCCGCTTCTGCTCGTACATGGACTGGTCGGCCTTCGCCAGCAATTCTCCAATCGATGTGCGGCTGCATGGACCGAAACGTGCAAGGCCCACACTAAGAGAAATTTCGTAGCGAGACGGTTCGGCACTGATTGCCTTCAAACATTCGAAAAGCGCGCATGAACATCATTTTCGCTCTCCCGTCCGGCCATCGGGAAAAACTCGAAGCCGTCGCGCGGTCCAGACCCTCCGGGGGTTGCTTCCGAACTAGAACTTCACCATGATGGCCAGCCGGATGCTCGGCTCGTTTTTCCGCAGATCCGGGAACCACACGCTGTTGATTCCGGTATTGCCGGTCAAAGGAGCACAGACCTTTTCCACGGCGGGAAGGTCTGCCGTGATGCTGCCCGACGAGGTTATCCCGGAAGTGGTACCGTTGCTACACACGTAAGCCGCAGGAGCGCCGTTGTTGCCGCCAGGAGGAGTGATGCCGCCGCGGCCAGTAAAATAAGGCACATTCGCGTGGCGATAGCCGTACTCCCAGCGGAAAGTGATGTACTGTTTTGGCATCCAATCGAAGGTCACCGAACTATCCCACGCTTTGTACGGATTCCCTGGATTCCCCGTAAAGTATGGCGATCCCGAGACGGCGTCAGCTCCGTTGATTGGCGGGAGCAGCGTCAGATAACGCCCCGGATTGGCCATCGCCCCGCCGCCAACGGTTAGGCCGAACACGTCCCTCTTGAACCACATGCGGTTATACAACATCCAACCCGCGAACGATTGCTTGCTCGTAGTCTTTGTATTGTGGAAGCAACTCACTCCGGCGCCATATTCGCATCCCAGATCGCCAGTCAGTGAGAACGCCATTTTGTCCAGAGTGTTGTCCGGCTTGTCGTAGTATTTGAACTCAATGCTGTCATCGGTGTGAATGCGCGAGCGCCCGATATTCCCCAGCGTATCTTCGCCCATGCCGTAGTTGTTGAAGACCATGGAGAGCCACGACGTCGGACGATACAAGATCTGCCCGCCCAAGCCGGGACGGTTGCCAAACCGGCCGTAGGATTGCCATCCGTTGATGATCCAAGGCTCAATCTTCAGCTTGGCGGTCGGAAACCACTGGATCCGCATGCCGTTGAAGAACCACGGAGTGTTGGAAGAAACATACGATGGCTGGTAGGCCCAGTTGTCAAAGTTGTAGTAGCTGAATAGGCCGATGTACGACACAAAGATGCCCGCATCCACGTTGAGCCCGTGGTTGACGTCGAAGTGGTACCCGCCGTAGGCTTCACCGAAATACTTGTAGGCCCCGCGGAGGTCCCATTGGCCGCGTCCCACGCTGGCGTCATTTCGCGGCGTGGTTACCCCAAACAATCCTCCCAGCGTCAAGATCCGTGCGCGGACGTTTTGCCAGTGGAAGTCGCCCCCGAAGCTGATCTGCTCCACTTGGACTTCGTTCGAACGGAAAATCTCCGTCGACCCGCCCAAGGAGTCATCCTTCGGATGGTTAAAGCTGCTTATAAAGTTAGTGTCCAATCTGATTTCCGGCGTGAAGAATTTCGAATCCCACACCGCTTCCTTGTTCCGGGGTGTGCCGTTGAGCCAGGTCCAGTCGGCGTAGGCGAAAGGCTCGGTCCGGGAAGGTGTCGCCACCGCGGACTTGCCCTTTCCAGTGGCTTGCGGCTCTAGCGACACTGCAACGCGGGTATGGGAAGCGGGGTCCGAATTCGCCGGAGCCATTCCGGGGGCGGCCGTCGGAGTGGCCGCGGCAATAGTTGATGGCGCTGCCGTCGGAGAAGCTGGTGGCGCGGAGGACGCTTCAGTCGCCGGCGCCGCGGGCGAATTGGACTTGGCCTCCAAGTCCGCGACGCGCTTCTTAAGCGCCTCCACCTCTTCGAGCAGCCATCTTTCGCGCTCGGTCAATCCCGGCGCGGGCGCATCCATCTTTACGGGAGCGGGTTTTGCTGGAGCGGGTTTCGCCGGTGGATCACTGGAATTCTTGTCCCCAGTCTTGTCGTCAGCCAACGAACTGCTGGGAACCGCGATGGTATAGAGCAACGAAACCACTAACAGCCAGGAAACTCTACCTTCACTTTTGAACGCGCGCATCTCTTTCTCCTATCATCTGACCAACAAATGACACCCTGCCCGGCGCCAGAAATCGGCGCTCTACCTCGCGCCACGGCCTTCGACTTCCGTTGGATGCACCAGCACCCCCCACAAGGACTCTCAAATTGCGGGCTGTATTCTCTGACGCTGGGGCCGATTCCCGCTGCACGCGACGAAGGCAGCCACGCATCATCCATCAGCCACCGTATGACAGAGGACATGAAGAAACCGTGAAGATTTCGTCAGGAATATGCGGACTAGACTTGTGGTAAGAATTAGGATCAACACAATCCGGGCGAATGCGTTCTACTTCCAGGAAACACGCTGACGGGAGCCATGGAAATGGGGAAGTTCAGATCCGGATTTCTTACCGTGATCGCTGCGTGGTGTTGCGCCGCACACGCGAATGCGCAAGCGGCGCCTGCGGCCTCCCTAACAAGCCAGTCAATATCACTGCGGCAGATTGAGGAATTGTGCCGCGCCGGCGCATCGTCGTCGAACGCTGCGGTTCTTCAAGCAACTGTTTGGCAAACCGCGTTGCAACCAGAGCAACGCGCGGGGAGTCCTTGTGCTTCCGACCCGCAAGTGCCAGCCGATCAACAGCCGCCTGGCCCCCAATGGCAGTATGGCGGATTTCTCGACGCGGCATACCTTCTGGATTTCAATCACCCTTCGAATCACCTGTTTCGAAGCCGCGGCACAACGTACAAAGTCGATGAGCCCATTCTAAACATGGCTGACGCATACCTCCGCAAGACCGCGACGGAGTCGTCGCGCTGGGGCATGGAATTGACCGTGCAGGGCGGGCAGGATTCAACCATTTTCGGATTCTCCGCAACCGCGCCCAATCTTCCCAAGTCCAGCTGGCTGCGTCACCTTGGACCCACGGATGCCTCGTACTTGGCGCCGGCGGGAAATGGCTTGACGGTGCAGGCTGGCATCTTCTCGAGCTTCATCGGTTACGACTCGTTGTATGCGAAAGACAACTTCAACTATACGCGTCCGTGGGGAGCTGATCTCACGCCGTATCTCATGATGGGTGTGAATGCCAGCTACCCGTTCACCAAGAAGTTGACCGCTGCGGCGTTCGTGGTGAATGGATACTGGCATCTTTCCGACGCCAACAAGGTACCCAGCTCAGGAGGCCAAGTCGCTTACAAGGTGACAGAGCACACCACGCTAAAAGAAACCGTGTTGTTCGGTCCCCGCCAATCGAATACCGCGTTTGAATTCTGGGGATTCGTGTGGGACAGCATTGCGGAATGGAAAAGCGAGCGCTTCACGACTGCTTTCGAATATCACGTGGGCACTGAAAAGGTCGCCGCGGCCGGTACTCCTCGCGCTCTGTGGATGTTCGCCCAATTGCCCGCGCGCTGGAGCTTTAACAAGAACTGGAGCGCAACGGTGCGCCCGGAGGTTTATTGGGACCGCGATGGCCGTATGACGGGGTTTCCCCAGACCGTCAAGGCCAACACAACCACGCTTGAATATCGCCTTCCCTATCGCCAGGCCAGCGCCATCGTCCGGCTCGAGCACCGCATCGACGATTCGCGCGGGCGCGGCGGCGGCTTCTTCCGCGGCGCTGCCGTGGCGCCAGGAGTGGATCGCCTGACGCCCACGCAAAATCTCTTAATCCTGGCCGTGATCCTTACCTTCGACTCACACTTTCAGCCGTGACCCGGAAAGTGTCGCAAGGCAACAACTCGCGTGCTGCTCTCACACGGAATCGGCCCAGCCTTCGGCGTCCGCGAGCATCGCGCTTTCTTCTTGTGGAAGGGATTCTTGGAGGGCCTCTTGCAGGTTCACCAATCTCGTCGTGATCGCTTCCACGTCGCGGGGAGCCAGCTCGGCGCGCTGCACGTAGTGCATGGCGCTGAAAAACGCGTTGCGCGCATTTCGCAGCAAGCGCTCCGTGTTCTCGCTGGGCTTGCAGCGCACGGTCCGGCAAAACGTCATGCCAAGTTCCAGCTCCGCGAGAACGAATTGCACGCGGATCGCTCTTCCCGCCGCCGCTCTGCGCAGCGCCTCGGAGGTAAACTCCGGATAATCGGCCGCGCGCAGGAGCTCGCTGGTGCGCAATATCGCGCTGGTTATGATTTGCTCCGCTTCGGCGGGATTTATTTCCAGGCCTTCGTTCAGCCGCGTGGCAAAAGTATTCGCTTGCGTCCAGGTCTCGAATTCTCCAAATTCCTGGTCCACGATTGGCCCGGGACGCCCCTCAACCGCGCGGCACACTACCGCCGCATCCCCCCAATACTTCGCCGTAAACGCAAAACGGTCCGGCATGCCCTCAGCAATCCTTGCATTGGCCAGTCTTTCATACAGACGACAATCTTATACACCGTTATAGTCACTTAGTCAATATAGCGATAGGCAAGTGCGCCATATTAACTCTGCCTGGTGTTCCGGCAAGATCGGGATGCCCGCGTCCACGAAAAAAACGCTCCTGCCAAAACTGCTGCTCAACTGAGCCCCTTAGTCGCGGCCCCGGCCTTGTCGGGAGCGATATCCACGATGGTGATCACCGCTCCGTCAATCTTGTGATCCATGGTCCGGTAAGGCAGGATTTTAAACTGATAGTGAACGCCTCGTCGGTCCGTAAGCTCTCTCTCCAGCGTGTGGAAATCAGCCATCACCTGTAAAACCATCGACTGCAGATCCGCGATTTCGATGCTGGGATTGATGTTCGCCAGCGGGCGGCCAATGTCTCCGGGAATTAGCCCAAGAAATTTCTGCGCCTTGGGCGTGAACCGCCGGATCGTCAGGTCGCTTCCGATCATGATCACCGCGATATCGATGCTGGCAAGCAGGTTGATCAAATCGTTGTTGACCTGTGTAATCTCGGCGTCGCGGCTGCGCAGTTCGTCGTTGACGGTGGTCAATTCCTCGTTCGCCGATTGCAGCTCTTCCTTGGCGGTTTCCATCTCTTCGTTGGTGCTTTGCAATTCCTCATTGCTCGATAGAATCTCTTCGTTGGCGGACTGCAGCTCCTCGTTCGTGGCCTCCTGCGTTTCGATCACTGATTGCAGATATTCTTTCGTGGCCGCCAGTTCCTGTTCCAGCTTCTCCGTTCGTTGCAAGGCCTCTTGGGTCTCTCTGCCGGGCCGCGCTCCGCGCGCCGCTCCTTTGCTGGAAGGCTCCGGCGGCGCCTCCTGGAACACGATCATGAAGTACCGCTCTTCCGCGTTTCCCAGGGTCACTGGAATTACGTCGAAGTTCACCGGCCGCTTCGCCGCCGTTTCCGCGGCGCCTTCTTCATTCCCGCTTTCATGGTCTTCCTTGACTTGCAGATTCCTCTTGCTCGCGACGGCGTTCTCTTTTCTCGCCCGCCCAATGGCGTTTCGCAGTTCGTACAGCAGCCCTTCCCGCGCCATCTTCAGCAGGCTCAGGCTCGCCCGCCCCGACGCCAGTTTCAGGTAGCGGTTCACATCTCCTCGCGTGTGTATGATTTCCATCTCCTCGTTCACGAACACCGTCGCCGGGGCGTATTGCGTCAGCAGCCGCCGGTCGAATTCCTTCTGCGCCTCGGCGTAGTTCCAGTTGGCCTCCATCGGTCTCGCGGGAGCCTGCGCCGCGCCAGGTTCTCGGCGCTCCGCCTGGGATTGAAATGAAAAAGTCACCGCCTCGCGTGCCGCCCCCGTTTTCCTCGAAAGAATCTTGTGCATGCGGTCTTCCACTGTGAACAGTCCGGTTGTCCCGCCGAGACCTTCGGAACTTCCCAGCAGCAAGTAACCGCCGGGCCGCAGCGCATAGTGAAACAGGGAAATCACCTTGCTCTGCAGCACGGGCTCAAGATAAATCAGCAGGTTCCGGCAGCAGATCAGGTCCATCCGGGAAAAAGGCGGATCGTTCAGCACGTTGTGCTGCGCGAAAATGCACATGTCCCGGATAATCTTGCTGACCCGGTAGCCGCCCTCCGCACTGGTGAAAAACCTCTGCAGCCGCTCCGGCGATACGTCTGCTTGAATATTCTCCGGATACACGCCGCTGCGCGCTTTCACGACACTTGTATCGCTCACGTCCGTCCCGAAAAATTGGATTGGTATTTGCGAAGCTCTGTCCCCTAGAAATTCCAGCAGCGCGATCGCTACCGAATACGTTTCCTCGCCGGAAGCGCAGCCCGGCGTCCACACGCGAATACCCCGCTCCCGCGCCAGGTTTTTCTGGATGGCCGGGAATACCGTGGACTTCAGGGCCTCGAACACCCGCGGCCCGCGAAAGAAGCTCGTCACATTGATGAGCATGTCTTGGTATAACGCCCGGACTTCCGCGGAATTTTTTTTTACGTACTTGGCGTACTCTTTTATTTTGTCGATCTTGTGAACCACCATGCGCCGCTGTATGCGCCGCAATATCGTGGTTTGCCGGTAATGCGTGAAGTCCACTCCCGTGGCCCTTCGCAATGCCTGGAAAATGCCGTCCAACCCCACGCCCGCCACGGCCATGCCTTCGGCCGCACCCGGCAAATTTCGCTGCGCCACGTACGGATGCTGCGCTATCCGCGTCACCTCCCTGGCGATTCCTTTGGGAGGAAGCACGTAGTCCACGCAGCCCGCCGCCACCACGCTTCGCGGCATCCCGTAATACTTGGCTGTCGCTTCGTCTTGCGCAAACGTTACGCCGCCGTGCGCCTGGATTTCCGCCATTCCCAGCGTTCCATCCGATCCCGAGCCGGACAAGATCACGCCGACGGCCCGATTCCCTTTTTGTTCCGCCAGCGAGCGCATGAAGCTGTCCACCGGCATGTGCATCCCGCGCGATTCTTCCCGCGGACCAAGATGCAGCGTGTCCTCGCTGATGGACATCGAGGCGTTTGGCGGGATGACGTAGACGTGATTCTTTTTTATCAGCAGGCCGTCCGACACTTCTCTCACGCTCATCGCCGTCTTCCTGGCCAGCAACTCCGTGAGAATGCTGTGATGTTTGGGGTCCAGGTGCTGCACCAGCACAAACGCCATGCCGGTGTTCGCCGGCAGATAGTTTAATAGCTCTGTAACCGCTTCAATGCCCCCCGCCGATGCTCCAATCGCCACAATCGTGGTAGCGCTTCCCTGCCCGGGCGGCATCGCGTCTTTCGGAACAGCGCTCTGCGATTCCTCGTCCTTTCGAAGGTCTTTTTTACCGTCCGCTTTACGCTTCATGGCCTTCCCTTGCTTTTCCTCGCCGCGCGCGCATGGACGCGCCCGCCGGCGGGAATTACCAAAGCCATCAGAGATGGAACGAGGCGCATGAACTGGATGGACTTGTTATCCTTCTCCTCAATCTACCCGGAAGGCCCCACGGGCGTGATTCTAGTCCATCCCACATCTGGCTACAACACATCTGTAGAAGGTCAACGCCGCAAAAGGGTGCCGTTGCCGACTCGGAATGATTTACAATCAACATTGGCGACGCGCCCGTAGCTCAGCTGGATAGAGCATCTGGCTTCGAACCAGAGGGTCGGGAGTTCGAGTCTCTCCGGGCGCGCCAGTTATTTTTGTAAATTCCTTACATTGAATTCCACGAATACCCTTTCGTTCGTTCCGGACTCCGCTTTCGCGGTAGGAGGACGGGAAGGCGATGTGAGGTTTCCACTGGTCTGGTTTGTCCTACTCGAATTGCTTTCGGAAATTGGCGAACTGCTGCTTCAGGTCGGCGATTTCCGCTTGAAAGCTAGCGACTTCCTGCCGAAGCGCGGCTACGTCCTTTTCTAAATGGGCAATCCCTTCGCGTTCCGCTGGCGCGTGAGCCGGCTGTGGCTCCGCTGATGGCTTGGCGTCCAGCGCCTCGACATCGCCGGACAAAAGATGGGCGTAGCGGGCCTCTTTGGTGCCGGGCTGCCGCGAAAGAACTTTGGCGAGCGGCGGCTCGCGCTTCATAAGATGTTGCAGGCTGGATTGCACGGCGCTCAGGTCGTCGAAGGTGTGCATGCGTTCGGCGCGGGTGCGAAGTTCGCCAGGGGTTTGCGGGCCACGGAGCAATAAGACGCAAAGAATGGCGATTTCGTGACGATAGAAGTTGAAGGCTTCCTGGAGACGGTGTTCGTACTTGGTGACGCGGCTGTCCGAGGCGCTGACGGAGCGGACCAAGGATTGTCCATCCAGAGAATGCAAGGCCTGGCGAACGGCGGCTTCGTCGAGATTCATGACCGGATCGCGGTTCGATTTCTGGTTGCAGGCGTTGACCAGGGCGTTGAGGGAGAGCGGGTAGTATTCGGGAGTGGTGATCTCTTTTTCGATGAGGGAACCCAGGACGCGGCATTCGACTTCGTTCAGGAGGACGTTCACGGGGTGAAATGATACAACGTTTGGTGACTGGTGAATCGTGACTGGTGACTGGTGGAAGCATGACCCCACCCCCACACCCCATGTTTTTGGCAAAGAGTGCGGAATCACTTGAAAACAAAAGAGTTGAGTTTTTAGCGAGTGCAAAAACGTGCAAAAGAGTGCGCAAGAGAATGAAAAAAAAGAACTTGAGTAATGTAGCGAGTTCCCATCGCCAAAACTGGCTCGTATTGTTCCAGAATGGGAAGAATAGCTCCACACCCCCGGTGTTTTCGCAAGAGTGAGAAACAAAGGAGATAAGTTTGGGCAACGTACCGGTATGGCGGTACGACCAGGGAAGACGATTGCCGTCGGAAGTGGGAGAGTCAGAAGGACCGCGTGGCGGGAGGGCATGGCTTACCAGGGCCGGGAAGAATCTTGCCAACCTAACGAACCCATTATATCATATTGGTACAGTTTGTCAATGATTATTTTAAGTGTTTTGTTTACTGCGGGATAGCGGGGTGCGGAGGGTGGCAACTGGAAGCGCAGCCCGGAGATTTCTACTTGCATCGTGGAAGCGAGAGACTGGACCCCTTTGCAATAGTCGCAGAACTGGCTGGCGGAAAAATCCCGCCGGAAGCTTGGCGGGAAAGGTGCAGGGAATGGGACATCGCGGGTGCGTCGCTGGTCCTGGCGGCCGGAGAACAACAAACGGAAAAGGAGCCCCGACCGGTCTGGGGTAAGCGCCAAACGCAAATGGGGGAAGGCGCGTTAGGATTACAAACCCAAGAAACAAGAGCGGGGCTAAGCCCGGCCGCTTTCTTCTGTAGAGTTTCGGTCTGCTGACAGCGTCCTGAATCAGACGTAGAATCGGGCAACGGATTGGAGACTGCCGTGCGCCTACTTCTTGTTGCTGCACTGCTTGGTATTTTCTTTGTTTGTTCGCCTGCCAGCACTGGCCTAACGAGCACGGCGGAGCAGCCGGATATCAGCCGATCTGGCAGCGACTTCCTGGAAGCCTGTTCCAGCGTAGACAGCGATGGGAACAGAGATGCTGCGCGCATCCAGCGTGATGCTACCTGCCTGGGGTGGGTTGCAGGCTTCGCCGATGGCTTCCTGGTGCATGAGGAGCTGCTCAGTGTGCCGAGAAGGGACAGGATGGCCTGCGTACCACAAGGAGTGACCACGATCCAGACCGTTCGCATCATTCAGAAATACCTTGCTGCCAATCCTGGGAAAGCGCATCGCCCGACACGTTACATCGCCTCGATTGCGTTGGCGGGTGCATTTCCGTGCAGGGCGGGAAAGTAGAAGGGGGAAAAGGCAAAACCCCCACACGTAAAACCGACGCGGGGCATGCGGAGTACGACGAGATCGATGTGAAAACGGTGAACTATGAACATTAAGCCCATCAAGAACCAACGGGATTACGAGCGAGCGCTGCGGCGCGTGGAGTCCCTATGGAAATCGCCGGAGGGCTCGCCGGAAGGCGACGAACTGGATGTCCTCGCAACGCTGCTCGAAGCCTATGAGCGCGAGCACTATCCCATCGACGTGCCCGATCCGGTGGAAGCGATCAAATTCCGGCTGGAACAACAAGGGAAAGATTCCCGAGCCTTGATCGGAGTGATCGGCCAGCGCACACGAGTCTACGAAGTAATGCGGGGCAAGCGCTCGCTGTCCCTCAATATGATCCGCGGGCTGCACGACAAATTCGGCATTCCAGCAAATGTGCTAATTCAACCAGGACACAAACAGGGAAGATCCACGGGACGCCACACTCCGCGCCGCCTCAGCAGAGCGGGACTGAAGAAATCGGCGCAGAGGATCGAAGAATAGGAAATTCTGAGGCTACGACACAAGGCTTCACCGGGGACGGAGTGTGGAGTTGAGGGGACGATGAGAACGATCAAGGGACCGGGGATCTTCTTGGCGCAATTTGCGGGGGAGGCGGCGCCGTTTAATAGTTTGAAGGGGATGGCTGGGTGGGCGGCAAAGCTCGGTTACAAGGGGGTGCAGATTCCCTGCTGGGATGGGCGGCTGTTTGATTTGCAGTGGGCGGCGGAGAGCAAGGAGTATTGCGAGGAGATTCGCGGGACTGTGGCGGGATGCGGCTTGGAGATCACGGAGCTCTCGACTCATCTTCAGGGGCAGTTGGTGGCGGTGCATCCGGCTTATGACTTGGCGTTTGAAGGATTTGCCCCAGAGAAGCTGCGGGGCAACCCGAAGGCGCGGCAGGCTTGGGCGGTGGAGCAATTATTGATGGCGGCAAAGGCTTCGGCGAATCTGGGACTTGCGGCGCATGCTACGTTTTCGGGGGCGCTGGCTTGGCCGTACATTTATCCGTGGCCGCAGCGGCCGACGGGGTTGATTGAGACGGCTTTCGAGGAGTTGGCGGGGCGGTGGAGGCCGATCCTGGATGCGTTTGAGCGAGCGGGAGTGGATTTGTGCTTCGAGATTCATCCGGGGGAGGATTTGCACGACGGAGTTACCTTTGAGATGTTTTTGGAGCGGGTGGGCAAGCACCCGCGGTGCAACATACTTTATGACCCCAGCCACTTCGTGCTGCAACAGCTTGATTATCTGGAATTTATCGACCTGTATCACGAGCGCATCAAGATGTTTCATGTGAAGGATGCGGAGTTTCGTCCGACCGGCCGGCAGGGGGTTTATGGGGGGTATCAGAGCTGGGTGAATCGGGCAGGGCGGTTTCGGTCGCTGGGGGATGGGCAGGTGGATTTCGGGGCGATCTTTTCCAAGCTGACGCAGTTTGACTTTCCGGGATGGGCGGTGATGGAGTGGGAGTGCTGCATCAAAAGCAGCGAACAGGGGGCGGCGGAAGGGGCGCCGTTCATTCAGCGGCATATTATTCAGGCGGCGGGGCGGGCGTTCGATGACTTTGCTGGTTCGGGGGCGGACCAAGGGACGAATCGGCGGATGTTGGGGTTGGGGTAAGTGGCGGAGTAGCTGTAAATGGTGAGAGCCTCCTTCGAGTAGCGGGTTATCTTCAACACGGAGGTCGCAGGGGCCACAGAGAGGAACGAGAGATTCAAAGCATTCGCTGGTACTACAATCATTTGAAATGAGAAGAGGGACATGACAGCAAATCCAAGAGCGAGTGATGGGAAGAACCGGCGGCTGCGGCTGGGGATGGTGGGCGGAGGGCCGGGGGCGTTTATTGGGTCGGTGCACCGGCTGGCGGCACGGATGGATGACCGGTTTGAGCTGGTGGCGGGAGCGTTGTCTTCTGATCCGGCGACGAGCAGGGCCGCGGCGCTCGAGCTGCACATCGCGGCGGACCGTGCTTACGGGAGTTATGCGGAAATGGCGGCGGCGGAGGCGAAGAGGGCAGACCGGATTGACGCGGTTTCGATTGTTACGCCGAATCACGTGCACTTTGGGCCGGCGAAGGCTTTTTTGGAGGCGGGGATTCATGTGATTTGCGATAAGCCACTGACGACTACGGTGGAAGACGCCATAGTGCTGGCGGGGATGGTGCGGAAGAGCGGGCTGATCTTTGGGTTGACGCACAACTACACGGGATATCCGGTGGTGCGGCAGGCGCGCGAGATGGTGGCGGCGGGGGAGCTGGGGCGAATTCGCGTGGTGCAAGTGGAGTATGCGCAGGACTGGCTGACTACGGCGGTGGAGGCTACCGGGCACAAGCAGGCGGTTTGGCGGACGGACCCGGCGCAGAGCGGGCCGGCGGGCTCGCTGGGAGATATTGGGACACATGCTTACAACATCGCGTGCTTTGTGACTGGGCTGCAGTGCGAGCAGGTGGCGGCGGACGTTTCGATTTTCGTGCCGGGGCGGCGGCTTGACGACAACGTACACTTGTTGCTGCGATTCGAGGGCGGGGCGCGGGGAATGTTGTGGGCGAGCCAGGTGGCTACGGGGAACGAGAACAATCTGCGGTTGCGGGTGTATGGAGAGAAGGCGGGGCTGGAGTGGGGGCAGGAAAACCCGAATTATCTGCGGTTTACGCCGTATGGGAAGCCGCCGTTGACGATCAGCCGGGCGGGGGCGGCCGCGACGGATTCGGCGAAGCATGCGAGCCGGGTACCTTCAGGGCACCCGGAGGGCTATTTGGAGGCGTTCGCACAACTCTATATGGACCTGGCAGAGCAGATTGCGGCGCGGAATGAAGGGCGGGCACCAATGGCGGCGGCGATGTTGGTGCCAGGGGTGAAGGAAGGGGTCGAGGGAGTGCAGTTTATCGCCGGCGTGCTGGAGTCTTCGCGGAGAAACTCGGGGTGGGTGAAGTTGTCGACGGCAGGATAGCGACTAGAGTATGGCAGGGCTGGACTGAAGTCCGGCCCTGCACAAGGCAAGAAAGCGTAGAAGGCTTGTTCGGTGGTGGGACGGGGAATCCCATTTTCGGGCGATTTGGGGCGATTGGGGAGATAGAAGTCAGCGTAAACCATTGAAACATAGGGTACTTAGATTAGGGAACCTGGGGCCGGAGAGTTGCGTTCTATAAGGTAACAATATATATGGACATCCAACGACCATCTAACGCACGCGCGAAGAAAATCAGACGGATTGCTTATGGCACCGTCGCACTCCTGCTATTGGGAGGAGTAACTTTCGGACTGTCGAAGCTGCGGCCAGCCGCGCCGAGCGTGGACCGCGCCACGATCTGGCCGGATGAGGTGAAACGCGGACCGATGGTGAGGGAGGTGCGCGGATTGGGGACGCTGGTTCCCGAGGACATTCGGTGGGTCCCAGCGCAGACAACGGCACACGTGGATAAATGGGTTTTGCGGCCGCCTGCGATCGTCAAGCCAAATTCTATCATTATGGAACTGAGCGATCCGACGGTGCAGAGAGATGCAGTCGACGCGGAATACCAGCTAAAGGGAGCGGAGGCGGACTACCAGAACCTGAAAGTACAGGTCAACAGCGACTTAATGAGCCAGAAGGCCACGGAAGCGTCGGTGCGGAGTGATTACGAGCAGTCAAAGCTTCAGCACTCAGTGGATGACAAGCTCTTTAAGGAAGGCATCGGTGCCCAGGTGACAGCCGAGCTGTCGAAAGTAAAGATGGAGCAATTGACGATCCGCGCGCAACTGGAGAGCGAACGGACGAGAATTGCGACGGATTCAGCGGGCGCGAAGCTTGCGGCACAGCAAGCAAAAGTGGAACAGATGAAGGCGCTCTACGAGTTGAAGAAGAGCCAGTTGGAGGCGCTCCATGTGCGCGCAGGGATCGACGGAGTGCTGCAGCTTCTGCCGGTGGACGTGGGGCAGCAAGTGACGCCGGGAATGAACCTGGCGCGAGTGGCGAATCCGAAGAAGCTGAGAGCGGAAATCAAGATTGCGGAAACGCAGGCTAAGGACGTGGTGCCCGGGCAAAAGGCGTCGATTGATACGCGGAACGGCATCGTGGGGGGGCACGTTTCGCGGGTCGACCCCTCGGTGATAAACGGGACGGTTACGGTGGATGTGACGATCGATGATCCGCTTCCGCCGGGCGCAAGGCCAGATCTGAGCGTGGACGGGACGATCACGCTGGAGAATCTGAGGGATGTGCTGTACGTGGGGCGGCCGGTGCATGGGCAGTCGGACAGCACGATCGGATTATTTAAGATCATTGATGACGGAGCGGAGGCGGTGCGCGTCAATGTTAAGTTGGGGCGGAGCTCGGTGAACACGATCGAGATACTGGATGGATTGAAGGTCGGGGACAAAGTGATTCTGTCCGATATGTCCGCTTGGGATAACTTTGACCGGGTTCGATTGAAGTAATAGTAGTGCTGCCCTTCGAGGGCGCTGCGGAAGTATGGGGTCCCGATTTCTGCGCCCGGCAAGGAATCGCGGCGGGCGCTCGCGGAGGACGTAGAAGATGCACACCCTCTTGCAGGACGTGCGGTACGGCCTGCGAATGCTGGCGAAAAACCCCGGGTTTACTTGCATTGCGATTCTTACGCTCGCGCTGGGAATAGGCGCGAATACGGCTATTTTTTCCCTGCTCAATCAAGTCCTGCTGCGCCGATTGCCGGTGCGAAATCCCGAAGAGTTGGTAGTGCTAAAATCGCCGGGGCCGAAGCATGGGCACGTCTGGAGCGACGGGGACGATTCGGAAATTTTTTCTTACCCGCTGTACAAGGGGCTGGCAAGAAATAGCACCGTATTTGATGGTGTGATCGCACGGTACGAGTTTGCGGCAGGCATTGCAAGCCACGGACAGACGGACCGGGGCTCAGGCGAACTGGTGACCGGGAATTATTTTGAGGTGCTGGGGGTGCGTCCGGCGCTCGGGCGGGTGCTGTCGCCTGCCGATGACGATGTGCAGGGAGCGCATCCGGTCCTAGTGCTGAGCCATGCCTATTGGATGCGGCACTTCGCCGGGGACGCGGGACTGCTAAACCAGACGATTCTGGTGAACAACACGGAAATGACGATCGTGGGCGTCGCGCAAGACGGATTTACGGGCATCCAGGTGGGACAGACGCCAGACATTTTTGCGCCCATGACGATGAAGGGACAAATGACGCCGATCCGCAACGGGTTGGACAACTGGAATGATTCGTTTTTGGCGGTGCTGGCGCGGCTTAAGTCTGGTGTGTCTGTGGCGAAGGCCCAGGCGGGGATTAATGCAGACTACCCGGGACTGCTGGAGCAGCAGGCCGCGACCCTCAAAATGCGCACCGGCGGAAAAGACGAAAAAGAATTCTTGGGCAAGAAGATAGTACTGGCTCCCGGGGCGCAGGGGAGAACGACGGCTCAGAGGGATTCGGGGCCGGCGCTGAAGGTGCTGTTTGCGATGGTGGCCCTGGTTTTGCTGATTGCGTGCACGAACGTGGCGAACCTACTGCTGGCAAAGGCGGCTGCGCGGCAGCGCGAATTTGCGATTCGGTCGGCTTTGGGCGCGACTCCTGGGCGGATGATGCGTCAATTACTGGTGGAGAGCTTCCTTTGCGCGCTGGGCGGAGGGGTCCTGGGGCTGATTTTGGGCGTCTGGATAATGAACATTTTGATGCAGGCTGTCGTTTCTGAAGCAGGAGTAAAAGGGATCACGGCCCAGGTGGATGGAAGTGTATTGGGGTTTGCGGCGGGAGCGACGTTGTTATCGGCAATGCTCTTCGGGCTGGTGCCAGCATGGCGGGCAACGCGAACTGGGGTTTCGCAGATGATGAAGGATCAGGGATCCACGACATCCGCAGGGCCGGGGCACGTGCGATTCCGCAAATTCCTGGTTGCGGGGCAAGTGGCGTTTACGCTGCTGTTGCTGACGGGCGGGGCTTTGTTTTCGCGGACACTATGGAACCTACGAAAGCAGCACCTGGGATTGAGCACGGAGAACCTGATTACGTTTTCAATTTCGCCGCAGTTGAGCGGGTATGACGAGGCGAGGACCGTGGCGCTGGTTGACCAGTTGAGAGAACGGCTGGGGGCGCTTCCCGGGGTACTAGGAATAGGGTCTTCGCAGATTGCGGTGCTGACCGGAACCGATATGGGGCGGAACATCACGGTGGAGGGCCGCCAAAACTTGGACACCGATGACACGCACGTGCATTATGACGCCGTGAGTCCAAATTACTTTTCGACCATGAGGATTCCGCTGGTTGCGGGGCGCGAATTCAATGCTGGAGATACGTCGAAGAACACAAAGGTGGCGATCATCAATGAGTCGATGGCAAAGGTGTTCCTGCCGAAGCGGAACCCGATCGGCGTGCACTTTGCGATGGGCGCCGGTAATGACGTGAAGCCGGACACCGAGATTGTTGGCGTGGTGAAAGATGCAAAGTGGTCGCATGTGCGGGATGCGGACCGGCCGTATTTCTATCAGCCGTATTCGCAATTCGGAAAACTGGCTGGCATGAGCTTCTACGTGCGCACCCAACAGGATCCGTTGCTGATGGCCAACAGTCTGCGCGAAACGGTTCGGGAAGCGGACGCCAACTTGCCCGTATATGACTTGAAGACGGTGCAGCGCGTGGTGGACGAAGATTTATTTGCGGAACGGGTGGTCGCGGGGCTTTCGGCGGTGTTTGGCGGGCTGACGGCGTTGCTCGCGGCGCTGGGGATTTATGGAGTGCTGGCGTACCTGGTGGTGCAGCGGACGCGGGAAATTGGAATTCGCGTGGCGCTGGGGGCAGAAGCCGGGCATGTAAGAGGGCTGGTGTTCAAGGAAGTGGGATGGATGATGCTGGGAGGCACAGTGGTGGGATTGCCGCTGGCGTACGTGCTGGCGCGCTTGAGCGAATCGCTGCTGTACGGAGTTCACGCGGGGGACGTTCCGGTGTATGTGGCGTCGCTGGGAATCATTTGTCTGGTGGCTTTGGCGGCGTGCTATATCCCGTCGCGGCGAGCCACGCGGATTGATCCGATCGTGGCGCTGCGGTACGAGTAACCGCAAAAGAGAATTTGTTTTTTCAGCACCGGGAGCGGATGCAGGTCAGACGAGTTTCCAAGATCGAATACGAGAAGGAGAGCAAATGACGGACGCAACGGCAACACTCATCAAGATGGAAGGCGTGAAGAAAGTGTTTTACACGGATGAGGTGGAGACGCACGCTTTGTCTGAAATTCACCTGGAGATCAAGAAAGGGCAATACATCTCGATCGCCGGGCCTTCGGGCTGCGGCAAATCGACGTTGCTCTCGATTCTCGGGCTTCTCGATTCACCGACTGGCGGCGAATACACGCTGAACGGCGCGCCGGTGGCGAATCTAACGATCAGCGAGCGCACGCGCATCCGCAACCGCGAGATTGGATTTATTTTCCAGGCGTTCAACCTGATCGGGGACTTGACGGTGTATGAAAACGTGGAGCTGCCGTTGACGTATCGCGGGACGAGCGCGGCGGAGAGGAAGCAGAAGGTCCAGCACGCGCTGGAGCGCGTCGGGATGGCGCACCGGCTGCGCCACTATCCTTCGCAACTCTCGGGCGGTCAGCAACAGCGCGTCGCCGTGGCGCGCGCGTTGGTTGGCGATCCGCTGATTCTGATGGCTGACGAGCCGACCGGAAACCTGGATTCCAAAAACGGCGAGGCGGTTATGGAACTGTTGCGCGATTTACACCGCAATGGCGCGACGGTTTGCATGGTGACGCACGACCAGCGGTACGCAAATTTCGCGGAGCGCACCATCCATCTGTTTGACGGCCGCATCGTCGAGGAAACGCAGGAAGCACACGTCGGGGCGTAATGCCAACGTAGTGACGGAGCCAAGACATGCAAACGATTTGGCAAGACGTTCGATTCGGCGTGCGCATGTTACTCAAGCACCGGATCGCGACGATCGTTTGCGTGGTAGCGTTGGCTCTGGGGATCGGTGCAAACGCGGCGATTTTCAGCCTGGCAGAGGCGTTTCTGCTGCACCCCGTGCCGTTCGAGAATTCCGACCGATTCGTCGCTCTCGTCGACGCCCGCGTGGCTAGCAACGGCGGCGCGGGCTTTGGCCCCCAGGACCTTACCCCAGTTGCGGCGGCGACGTATCTCGATTGGAAAAAGGAAGCGCATTCGTTCGATGATCTGGCTGCGTACGATTGGGATGAAATAAACCTGACCGGCGACCGCGAAGCGCAAAAAGTCCAGGACTTCAGGGTTACGGCCAACTTTTTCCCGATGATCGGCGTGCAACCGCTTCTGGGCCGGACATTTCTTCCGGAAGAGGAAGAGCCCGGCCGCAATCAGGAAATTATCTTGAGCTACGGGCTGTGGGAACAGCGCTATGCTTCAGACCCCAGCATCCTGAAGCGCGTGATCAAAGTCGACGGAAAGAGTTTTGATGTTGTCGGCGTTATGAAGAAGGGCTTCGATTTTCCGATGCCCGCTGAGGCGTGGATTCCGCTGGCGATGGACGTGAAGGAGCGGCTGCGGCGCGACAATCGCCGGCTCTGGGTGCTGGGACGGCTCAAGCCGGGCGTTTCTTTTTCGACGGGCGCGGTGGAGATGCAAGCCATCTCGGAGCGACAAGCGGAAGCTTATCCCGATACCAATAAAGCTTGGCGTCTGCACCCGCAACCGCTGCGGGTATTCATCACTGGAACGCTGACCCGGCAATACACAGTGCTGCTCATGGTGGCGGTTGGGTTCGTCCTGCTGATCGCGTGCGCCGACGTCGCGAACGTGCAATTCGCGCGCATCACGGGGCGAACGAGTGAGCTAGCGGTGCGCACGGCGCTGGGCGGCAGCCGCTGGAGGATCGTTCGCCAATTGCTGATCGAGAGCATCATGTTGTCCTTGGCAGGCGCGGCACTCGGTTTGTTTCTGGCCCAATGGGACATCCAGATGATTCTGGCGCACATGCCGCCGGACGTAGCCCGATTCGTGGCCGGGTGGAAGACGATTCGTTTGGACGCCAATGCGTTTCTGTTCGCGCTGGTAATTGCGGTATTGAGCGGGGTGATCTCAGGGATCGCCCCTTCCCTGCTGGGTTCCCGCGCCAACATTGCGGAAACGCTGAAAGAAGGGGGCCGGGGCTCTTCCGTCAGCCGTGCACGGCACCGCCTGCGTGGAGCGCTGGTGGTTGCCGAAGTGGCGCTCGCGCTGGTGCTGCTGGTCGGCGCGGGCCTGATGGTGAAAGGCTTCCAGGGATTGCTGAGCGTGAATGAGAGCTACGCCCCGCAAACGCTGCTGACGCTCAACTTCTCGCTGCCGGAAGTACAGTACGCACAGCCGGCCGCGCGGCTGAACTTCAACGAACAAATCATGCGGCGGCTTGGTTCTGTTTCCGGGGTGCAAGCGGCCTCGCAGGTGACGTTTGTCCCCTACGCGGATGGAGGAGCGATCAACGAGAGAGAGTTTTCGATCGAGGGACGGCCGCTGACGCGGCGCGGCGAAGTACGCAGCGCCATCGTGGAGACGGTTACACCGAATTACTTTAATACGCTAAATATCGCGCTGCGCGACGGCCGATTGCTGAGCGATACGGACGGAGCGAAATCACCGCAGGTCGCGGTGATCAGCGAAAGTCTGGCCAGGCGCTATTTTCCGGGCGAAAATCCGCTGGGCCGCCATATCGGGGCCCGCAAAGCGGAAGCCGAAGGCGGATGGATGACGGTAGTCGGCGTAGTAAACGACGTGCGCTACAGCTGGATCGTCAAGGAGGATGTCCCCACGATTTACCGCTCGTTCCGGCAGGCGCCTCCGTATTACACGACGGTGGTGCTACGCACGGCAGGCGATCCGCTGAAATTCGTTTCCGCGGCGCGCGCGGAAATCGCGGCGGTCGATGCAAACTTGCCGCTGTACAACTTCAAGCCGATGGACAAGGTAATCACGGAATCGATTGTTGGAATCGCGTACGTGGCCACAATGATGGCGGTGCTGGGGGTTATCGCGCTGGTGCTGGCATCAGTGGGTGTGTTCGGGGTCATGTCTTACTCGGTGAGCGAGCGGACACACGAGATCGGAATTCGCATGTCGATGGGGGCGCAGACGGGCAACGTCCTCGCCTTGGTGCTGCGAAGCGGCATGCTGCTAACCGTGCTTGGACTGGCCATTGGCCTGCCCGTCGCATTCCTGCTGGCGCAGGCGCTTTCGTCGCTCCTTTACGGAGTGCGGGCTGCCGACCCAGCGTCATTCATTGGCCTGCCCTTGCTGCTGCTGGCTGTGGCCGGAATAGCCTGCTACCTTCCCGCACGACGGGCCGCGCATCTCGATCCGCTGCGGGCCTTGCGGCACGATTGAGGTGCTGTGCTGCGCCGCGCCTTCAGACAGCCCTTGGAATAAACTGACCACTTGCGCTACAACAGAGAGACGGGCAAAGACTTGGTGCTGCTGCCCGGATTCCCTTGAGTGAGGTAAGGAGAAATTGTGGAGCCATTAATACAGTTGCGGAATTTGGAGAAGGTGATCGAGGCAGGGCCAAATAAATTTTGGTTATTGCGCAGAATTAATTTGGATATTCAGCCGGGCGAGTTTGTCACAATCATGGGGCCATCGGGCGCCGGAAAGTCCACGCTGCTGAGCATCATCGGAATGCTCGATGGAGCGTGGAGCGGTGAGTTTTACTTCCTCGGCGAAGCCGTACACAAGCTCAACGTGAAGAAGCGCAACGAGCTGCACAAAGCGAACATCGGGTTCGTGTTTCAGAGTTATCACTTGATCGACAATCTGACGGTGTTCGAAAACCTGGAAGTGCCGCTGTCCTACAAGAATGTGCCGCATAAGGAGCGCGTTAGCCTGGTTTGCGACGCGCTGGATCGTTTTCACATCGTGGGCAAGAAAGATCTTTTCCCGAATCAGCTCTCCGGAGGCCAGCAGCAACTCGTCGGCGTGGCGCGCGCGGTGATTCTTAGCCCGAAGCTGATTCTCGCTGATGAGCCGACGGGAAATCTGCATTCCGCGCAAGGCGATGAGATCATGCAGCTCTTCAAGAGACTGAATGACGCGGGCACGACCATCATCCAAGTCACACACTCCGAGAGAAATGCCGCCTATGGCAGCCGCATTATCCAACTGAAGGACGGGTGGGTAGTGGGAGACAACGCCACCGCCGGCGCGCATGTCGGCGCGGCACAGCCAGCGTGAGCGGGTGCTTTCCGGCGGCAATGCGGGGCCTGGATCGTTTCTCGCTGTGCCTGAAAACGGGCGGTAGGATACACTTCGCAAAACCATTCGAATGAAGACGACTAACCCGCACCCTTATCGAGTTCTTTTGGCGGACGACCAGGCGGACATCCGGGATGCCCTGCGTTTGCTGTTGAAGCGCGAGGGCTATGAAACGCAAGGGGTGGCCTCTCCGGCAGAGGCGTTGAGCGCGATTGAGGCGCGGGAATTTGACGCGGTGATGATGGACCTCAACTACGCGCGAGACACGACGTCGGGGCAGGAGGGACTGGACCTGCTCACGCGCATTCAAACGCTGGATAGCACGCTGCCGGTTATCGTCATGACGGCATGGAGCAGCATCGAGGTGGCCGTGGAGGCGATGCGGCGCGGGGCGCGGGACTTTGTGCAGAAGCCCTGGGAAAATACGCGCTTGCTGGCAAGTCTGCGGACGCAAATCGATTTGCGGCAGGCGCTGCGGCAGGCATCGCGGCTGGAAGCGGAAAACCGCATCCTGCGCGCCGAATCGCGGCCGACATTTCTGGCGAAATCGCCGGCGATGGCGCCGGTGATGGAGCTGATTGGGCAAATCGGGCCTTCAGACGCGAACGTTCTTATCACCGGGGAGCACGGCACAGGAAAAGAAGTGGTGGCCCGAACTCTTCATGCGTTGTCGGCGCGGGCGACGAAGCCGATGGTGACGGTAAATGCGGGCGGGCTGTCCGAAGGGGTGTTCGAGAGCGAGCTATTCGGGCACGTCAAAGGAGCGTTTACGGATGCGCGGGCGGATCGCGTAGGGCGATTCGAACTTGCGGACGGCAGCACGCTGTTCCTTGATGAAATTGCGAACGTGCCGCTGAACTTGCAGGCAAAATTGTTGCGGGTTCTAGAGACGGGAGATCTGGAGCGCGTGGGGTCGTCCAGCACGCGGCGCGTCAACGTGAGAGTGCTGGCGGCAACAAATGCGGATGTGAATGCGGAAGCCGCTGCGGGGCGGTTCCGGCAAGACCTGCTGTTTCGATTGAATACCATCGAGATTCACATTCCGCCCCTGCGAGACAGGCGCGAAGACGTGGATTTGCTCGCGCATCATTTTCTCCACGGTTACGCACAACGGTATCGCAAAAATATTTCCGGGTTTGACACGGCGGCGCTCAAGGCGATGCACGAACACGCGTGGCCGGGGAATGTTCGCGAACTGGATCATGCGGTGGAACGCGGCGTGCTGCTCTCGCCTGGCCCTTCCGTTCGCGCGGCGGACCTAGGTTTGCGCGCGCAAGCCGCGGGCGGGGCGGCCAAGCTGGAGGAAATGAGCCTCGACGAAGTCGAGCGCTATCTCATCCAGCGCACACTCGCGCGCCACGAAGGAAATGTCAGCCAGGCAGCGAGGGCGCTGGGATTGAGCCGCAGCGCCATGTATCGCCGGCTGCAAAAACATGGATTGGAATGAGGGAACTGGCCTATGAGCGCCGCATCCAGCTCCTCGCGCTAGCCGCGGGTTTTCCCGGTTCGCTGATCGCCATGATTCTGCTGTGGCATGGAAATTATTCTTCCGGGGCGGTCTGGACGCTGGCCTTTCTCATACTTTCCCTGTGGTTGGGCTTCGCTTTTTCGTTGCGGAATCGCGTTGTTTTTTCGTTGCAAACGCTTTCGAATCTTCTGGCCGCGCTGCGAGAAGAAGACTTCTCGTTGCGGGCGCGTGGCGGGCGAAGCGATGATGCCATGGGCGAAGTGATCATCGAAGTCAATGCCCTCAGCGAGACCCTTCGGGAGCAGCGCCTTGGTGCGATGGAGGCCAATGCGCTGCTGCGGACGGTGATGGAGGAGATTGACCTGGCCGTATTCACGTTCGACAACGATGCGAAGCTGCGGCTGGTCAATCGCGCGGGTGAACGATTGTTGGCTCGTCCGGAAGAGCGCCTGCTGGGATTTACGGCGCAAGAACTAGGGCTGGGGGCTTGCCTGGAGGGCGAGGCCGCGCACACGATGGAGCTGGCTTTTCCCGGCGGATCTGGGCGCTGGGGGCTGCGTCGCGGGACATTTCGCCAAGGAGGATTGCCTCATCAGCTGGTGGTGTTGAGCGATCTAAGCCGCACACTTCGTGACGAGGAGCGCAAAGCATGGCAGCGGCTCATTCGCGTGCTTGGGCATGAATTGAACAACTCGCTCGCTCCGATCCAGTCCGTCGCGCAGGGATTGGAGAGCGGGCTCTTGAACGCCACGAAGTCCGCCGAATTGCAGAGTGAAGCGTCCGCTTCGATTCTGGATGATCTGCGGCAGGGGCTGGGCATCATTCGCTCGCGGACAGAGGCACTTGGGCGGTTCATGGCGGCGTACGCGCAATTGGCAAGACTTCCGCAACCGAAATTGTTGCCTGTTAATGTCACGGAATGGATCTGTCGGACAGTGAAACTCGAGACGCGAGTGAAAGTCAGCGTTGAAAAGGGGCCGGACATTATCATCTCGGCCGATCCGGACCAGCTCGAGCAGTTGCTAATCAACCTGATTCGCAACGCCGCGGATGCGTCTTTGGAAGCCGGAGGAGGCGTAAAGGTGGGTTGGTCGCGTCAGGGTGCGCAACTCGATGTGTTGGTGGTCGACGAAGGCTTGGGCCTTCCGAATACCTCGAACCTGTTCGTTCCTTTTTTTACGACTAAGCCGGGCGGGTCCGGTATTGGCCTAGTACTCAGCCGCCAAATTGCCGAAGCTCACGGTGGTGAACTGACTTTAAAGAACCGTTCCGACGCGCGCGGCTGCAGGGCCTTGCTTCGACTTCCCGTATAGACCCTGCTACAGCCTCCTCCATCATCCAGGTCCTCTTTTCCTTCACAAAATCCTTAGGTACATTTCATTGCTTCCTAAGCCTCAGCCCGCTACTGTGTCCCCTGCCAGATAGCGCGCGTTCGGCCTTTTTCGCCTGAGTTCTCCCGAAGTCAACGGGTTATCTGCTGATTGACATCGCGTAGTCGAGGAGATTCTTGTGCAAGACTTCATTTTCGTTGTAGTGACAATGCTCTTCTTTGCCATCGCGATTCTTTACGTCCGCGCCTGCGAACGCCTGAAATAGGATGGAGACCCGGCATGGTTGAAAATGTCGTGCTTATCGTTATCTGCGTCTTTTTGCTCGGGTATTTGCTGGTGGCTCTGCTGAAACCGGAGAAGTTCTGACATGACGGCAAATGGCTGGTTCCAAATCTTCCTTCTGCTGGGAGTGACTCTTGCGGTCACAAAGCCGCTGGGCATCTTCCTGACGCGGGTATTCAACCGGGAAAAAACGTTTCTGGACCCGGTCTTGCGGCCAATCGAAAAACTCGTCTATCGGCTGACTGGCGTGGACCAGCAACATGAAATGCGCTGGACGGAATATACCGTCGCCATGCTGTTGTTCAGCGGCGTTTCCATGGCACTCCTCTATCTGATCCAGCGCATGCAACAGTGGCTTCCACTGAACCCGCAGAAGATGGTCAACGTGCCCCCGGCGCTGGCCTTCAACACCGCCGCCTCCTTTACCACCAATACGAACTGGCAGAACTATAGCGGCGAATCGACTATGAGTTATTTCACGCAGATGGCCGGTCTGGCGTACCACAACTTCGCTTCTGCGGCGACCGGTATTGTGCTGGCACTGGTGATCATTCGCGGCCTTGCGCGCAAGGAAACCGACAAGCTCGGAAATTTCTGGGTAGACATGACACGCTGCCTGCTTTGGGTTTTGCTGCCGCTCGCGCTTGTCGGCTCGCTGGCGCTGGTGTCGCAAGGCGTGGTGCAGAACCTGAAGCCATATACAACGGTGGAGCTCACCGAACCGCAGACCGTGCAGGTGACCGGGGCCGACGGAAAGACGTCAACTCAAGTCGTGAGCCAACAGGTGATCGCGCAAGGACCCGTCGCCTCGCAGGAAATCATCAAGGAATTAGGCACCAATGGCGGCGGATTTTTCGGCGCCAACAGCGCGCATCCTTTTGAGAATCCCACTCCGCTATCGAACTTTATTGAGCTTCTGTCGATCTTCGCGATCGCATCGAGCCTTACTTACACGCTGGGCCGCATGACCGGCTCGCCCCGGCACGGTTGGGCGGTCTGGGCCGCGATGGCGGTGCTGTTTGTGATGGGAGTGACGACGGCTTATTGGTCGGAGGCAAAAGGAAACCCGATATTAGCCGGCGTGGATCAGCGGGCCAGCGCAGGGCAATCCGGCGGGAACATGGAAGGCAAGGAAGTCCGGTTCGGGATCGCGAACTCCGCCCTATTTGCCACGGTGACCTCAGACACGAGTTGCGGCGCGGTCAACAGCCAGCATGATTCGTTTACGCCGCTGGGCGGCATGGTTCCGATGATTAACATCATGCTAGGGGAGGTCGTCTTTGGCGGCGTCGGTTCCGGACTCTATGGCGTGGTGGTGTTCGTAATTCTCGCGGTCTTCATTGCGGGGCTGATGGTGGGGCGAACTCCCGAGTACCTGGGGAAGAAAATCGAATCCTACGACGTAAAAATGGCGATGCTTTCGATTCTAATTATGACCTTTGTGATCCTCGGTTTTTCTGCCGTCGCCGTGGTGCGGCCCTTTGGCACGTCCAGCATTTCTAATCCAGGGCCGCATGGACTCTCACAGGTCCTCTACGCTTATACCTCGATGGTGGGCAACAATGGCTCGGCTTTCGGCGGATTGAACGGCAACACGATGTGGTACAACACCAGCGGAGCGGCGGCCATGATGCTGGGCCGCTTCTTCATGCACATCCCCATACTTGCCATCGCTGGGAACCTGGCGAAGAAAAAAATCGCTCCTGCGTCTGCCGGGACGTTCCCCGTGACCGGCGCGCTGTTCACAACTTTGCTCGTTTCCACGATCCTGATTGTGAGTGCGCTCACATTTTTTCCGGCGCTTAGTCTTGGTCCTATTCTCGAGCACCTGCAGATGCTTGCCGGAAAGGTTTTCTGAGGCCGCTATGACCGAACTTCTGCAGCACAAGCCAATATCGCTCGCCGATTCAATGATTCTGCGAAGAGCACTGCTGGATTCATTCCGCAAATTGGATCCGCGAACGATGATTAAGAACCCCGTGATGTTCGTGGTAGAGGTGGGCGCGCTGCTGACCACTATTCAACTCGTGCGCGACCAGCTGCACCACGCGGGCAGTTTCGGCTGGGGACTCCAAATCACCTTGTGGCTGTGGTTCACCGTTGTGTTTGCAAACTTCGCCGAGGCCATGGCGGAAGGACGAGGCAAGGCGCAGGCCGACACGCTGCGCAAAGCGCGGGCAGAGACGGAGGCACGTCGTTTGCGTGGAGACGGATCGATCGAGGCTATTCCAAGCTCCAAGCTGCGCTCCGGAGACACGGTGGTCGTTGCGGCAGGAGAGTTCATCCCGGGCGATGGCGAAGTCATAGAAGGCGTGGCATCGGTCGATGAGTCGGCGATCACCGGGGAATCTGCTCCTGTGATTCGCGAATCGGGTGGCGACCGCTCGGCCGTTACCGGCGGCACGCGCGTGCTCTCCGACGAAATCAAGATACGTATCACCTCCAATCCAGGCGAGACGTTTCTCGACCGCATGATCCGCCTGGTCGAAGGCGCCTCCCGGCAAAAGACGCCAAACGAAATTGCTCTGAACATCCTTCTTGCCGGTCTAACGATTATCTTCTTGCTGGCGGTCGTGACGCTCCAGCCTTTTGCAATTTATTCCGGGGCGCCGCAAAACATCTTTGTCCTGGTCTCGCTGTTGGTCTGCCTGATTCCCACGACCATCGGCGGACTGCTCTCGTCCATCGGGATTGCGGGAATGGACCGGATGATTCAGCGAAATGTCATTGCCATGTCGGGCCGCGCTGTTGAAGCATCCGGCGACGTGGACGTGCTTTTGCTGGACAAGACGGGCACGATCACTCTGGGAAATAGGCAGGCGACTTCGTTCCACTGCAGTCCCAATGTGACCGAGACGGACCTCGCCAGCGCCGCACAGCTCGCGTCGTTTGCGGATGAAACGCCGGAAGGGCGCTCGATCGTGGTCCTTGCCAAGGAAAAGTATGGCCTTCGCGGGCGTGAGCTGGCGCCTCACAATCCGATCTTCATACCGTTTTCGGCGCAGACCTGCATGTCGGGTGTTGACCTGGATGGCCACGAAATCCGCAAGGGTTCACCGCAAGCCATCGAGAAATATGTGGCTGAAAGAGGCCAGGTCGTGCCACCCGAGATCAAGCAGATCACGCGGGAAATTTCGAATGGCGGCGGCACACCCTTATTGGTCGTGGACAACCGCCACGTGCTCGGCGCCATCGCCCTGACGGATGTCGTGAAAGGCGGGATGCGCGAAAGATTTGATCATCTGCGGGCCATGGGCATTCGCACGATGATGATCACAGGTGACAACCCGCTTACTGCCGCGGCAATCGCGCGCCAGGCCGGCGTGGACGATTTTCTTGCTGAAGCCAAGCCGGAAGACAAGATGGCGCTGATTAGGCGCGAACAGGCCAAGGGCAAGCTCGTGGCCATGACGGGTGACGGCACGAATGACGCCCCGGCGCTGGCGCAGGCCGACGTCGGAGTCGCCATGAACACCGGCACGCAAGCGGCGAAGGAAGCGGGAAACATGGTTGATCTCGACTCCAACCCCACCAAGCTCATCGAGATCGTTGAAATCGGCAAGCAATTGCTTATCACACGAGGGGCGCTCACGACCTTCTCGGTCGCCAATGACGTGGCGAAGTATTTCGCCATCATCCCGGCAATGTTCGCCGGGGCCTTTCCGGTGCTGAACGCGCTGAATGTGATGCACCTACGTACGCCGGAATCCGCGATCTTGTCGGCAGTCGTCTTCAACGCCCTGATCATCATTGCATTGATCCCACTGGCTTTGCGCGGAGTGCACTATCGGCCCCTGGGTGCAGCGGCCTTGCTGCGCCGGAATCTGCTGATCTACGGTGTCGGCGGAGTGATCGCGCCTTTCTTTGGCATCAAGCTAATCGACATACTACTTACTCACCTCGGACTGGCCTAGAGGAATTCATGAAAAAAAACCTTCTCATCGCCTTGTGGTTCACGCTGGTGACCACGGTCATGTTCGGTCTGATCTATCCACTTATTGTCACCGGCCTCTCACAACTCCTGTTCCCCGGCAAGGCCAACGGACAACTGATCGAAAGAAACGGCAAGCTTGTTGGATCTCGGATTATCGGCCAAGCGTTCACAGGCCCCGGGTACTTCCATTCACGCCCGTCAGCAGCGGGAACAGGGAATGGCTACGATCCCACTTCGAGCGGCGGATCGAATCTGGGCCCAACGAGCAAGACCTTACGTGACCGCGTCAATGGGGACGTGGAAAAGTTGCATGCGGAAAATCCGGGCTCGCTAGTCCCTGTCGATCTGGTCACGACTTCGGGCTCAGGCTTGGACCCGGACATTTCTCCCTCCGCAGCCGAATTCCAGATTCCTCGAGTCGCACGCGAGCGCCGCGTCAGCGAGACGGTGCTGCGCTCACTCGTCGCCAAGCACACTTTAGGAAGACAGCTTGGCGTCTTGGGTGAGCCGCGCGTAAACGTTTTGGAGCTGAATCTGGATCTCGACGCACAATCTCCAATTTCAAAATAATCCGCCGGCACTCCGGCGAGTTCGCCACTCGTCGGCTGCCAGGGAACCTTTTACTTTCGAGAAGCCGACTTAGAGAGGCTTGTGCGCGGTGGCTGGAAGCGATATCCCACCCAGGGTTCCGTCCGAATGTACTTTGGCTGCGCTGGATTCGTTTCGATTTTCTTGCGCAACTGATTGATGACCACCCGAAGATTTTCTGTTTCTTCCCCATATTCCGGGCCCCAGACGGACTGCAGGAGCCTGCGATGCGTCAGTGGTTTCCCCTGATTGGCAATCAGATGCTTGAGGACGTCGAACTCCTTCGGAGTCAGATGCACTTCCTGGCCGCGCACCGTGAGTTGGCGGGCTTCGAAATCCAGCGTGATATCTTTCGAAACAAAAGGAGGCAGCGCGTCACCGGGGGCGTACCGCCGTAATGCGGCACGAATGCGTGCCAGCAATTCCTCGATACCAAAGGGTTTGACGACATAATCGTCCGCTCCGGCGTCGAGGGCGAGTACTTTGTCCCGCTCCGCGTTTCGAACGGTGAGCATAATAATCGGGGCTTCGGAGAATTCTCGGATTTCGCGGCATGCGGCGATTCCGCCGATGCCCGGCATGTTCACGTCGAGAAGCACAAGGTCAGGCTTCTCCTTGCGTACGGCCTCGACCGCCTCCTCGCCCGTTTTGGCCTCGATGATTAAGTACCCCTGGCTGGAGAGGGTGGAACGCAGCACCCGCCTGATCTGCGGCTCATCGTCAGCGACCAGGATTGCGGCGTCATTCATATCGATCGCTCCCCTCTGCGCGCGATGGGAAGAGAAAATGAGAAGACCGAGCCATGACCGAGCTGGCTGGTCACTCCGATGGTTCCCTTGTGAGCGGTCACAATCGCCCTGGCGATGGGTAACCCCATTCCGGTGCCGCGCACGAGATAGCGTTGATCCTTCCCGCGATAGAATTTGTCGAAGATCATGCCCTGCTCGAGATCGTCGATGCCCGGACCGCGGTCAGCCACACTTGTCGCCACGAAATCTCCATTGAGCTCCGCAGTGATGATGATGGGCTGCTCCTTGGGCGAATACAGATTGGCATTGTCGATCAGTTTCACCAAAATGTCCTGGGCACGGTCAATATCTGCCTCCACCTGCGGCAAGTCGGGGGGGACCTTCAACCGAATTTCCCGTGACCCTAGAGAAGACCTGGAAAGGGCCAGCGCTCCCTGAACGATGTCTTCAATCGAGGTAGGCGCAAAATGCAGCTCGATCTCACCGGCTTCCAGGCGAGCCATTTCGGCGGCTTCTTCGACGAGATGGTTCAACCGGTCGCACTCTTCATTGATGATCGTAAGCAGTTCATGAGCTTGAGGAACGGCCGCCTTTTCACTGGCGAGCAGGCTGGTTACCGCCGCTTTCATGGAGGTCAGCGGGGTGCGGAAATCGTGAGTAACGGAATCCAGCAAAGCGGACTTCAGGCGCTCTCCTTGCCGCTCCGCCTCGGTTTCGCCGAGTTGTTCGACGGCGCGTGCTCTTTCGACCGCGATGGCCACCATGCTGCCAACGGCATCGAGCGTTTGGCGCGAAAGCCTCGCCCCGGAGATACCGAGGCTTCCAATGGCCCTAACGCCGAGGTGTACGGGGACAAAGTAAACACTCTGTTGGGGTTCGATGGTCATTTCATCGCGGAGGAACGCCGTCTTCATTTTCTCCTCGTCGAGATGCGCGGCGCCATATCCCGAACGATAGAACTTTTCCTTCTGCGGGAGAAATAGTTCAGCGGCGCCTGCTTCAAAGCTTTCCACGATGTAGTTCGGTATGGCGTTCATGAGTTGGATGACATTGCCCTCCCCAAGCAGTTTCTGGCTGAATTTGTACAGCCGTTCAATCTCGCGGCGGCGGCTGTGCGCTTCGTCGGCTTGCCTGCGGATGCGCGCGGACAACTGGCTGCCGACGAGGGAAGTAACCAGGAAAGCCCCGAGCGCCACCCAATTCTGCGGGTCAGCGATGGTAAATTTCCCGATGGGAGGTAGGAACTCGTAGTTAAATGTCAGCATCGCCACAACGGACATGAAGACCGATACCGCCATTCCCCAGACCGCCGAAACTGCTAGAATTGCGAGCAGAAGCGACAGCGCGACAGTGGTCTGATTGACAAGGAGCACGCGGCGGTAAAGAAAGGCGATGCCGGCGACGGTGACAAGGGAGATCGCGAAACCAACCGTCCGGCCGGCGAGAAATCTCTGCATTTCTCTATTCTAGCGCAGGCCCGCGATTTGCCGAGGAGAAGATAGTCCTTTGCCCAAGAAGCCGGAAGAGTGGTTGGAAATTGCCTCGCCCTCGCAGAAGGCACGCGGTATTTTCAAGCTTTTCCTGGGCTACGCTCCGGGCGTCGGCAAGACCTTCAGCATGTTGAGCGAGGCGCATCGACGCATCAGCCGCGGCGAAGACGTGGTCATCGGAGTCGTGGAAACACACGGCCGCAAAGGCATCGAAGAACTGCTCGCCAAGATCGAGTCTGTTCCGCGAAAAAAAATTGAATATAAAGGAACGATCTTTGAAGAGATGGACGTCGACGCCATTCTGGCGCGCCACCCTCAAGTGGTCCTGATCGACGAGCTGGCCCATACGAATATCCCCGGGAGCAAGCACCGCAAGCGTTACGAAGACGTGCAGGAGCTTTTGGCCGCGAAAATCGACGTAGTGTCGACGCTCAACATTCAACATATTGAAAGCATTGCGCCCATCGTGCGCTCGATCACCGGTGTTACCGTGCGCGAGACGGTTCCGGACTGGGTCCCGCTCACGGCGTCAGAGACGGTCATGGTGGACCTCACTCCCGAAGCCTTGCAAAACCGCATGAAGCGCGGAGACGTCTACAGCTCAGAAAAAGTGGAACGCTCGCTGAAGAATTTCTTCCGCCGCGGCAACCTCATCGCTCTCCGCGAGCTTGCTTTGCGCCAGGTGGCGGAACAGGTGGACCGGAGCCTCGAATCCTACATGGAAGCGGAGGACATCCGGAAAAACTGGGCGGTGCGGGAGCGCATCGCCGTGTGCCTCTCGTCGAATCCTTCGGGACAGTACCTGATCGCTCGAGCGGCCCGCATGGCACGCCGCATGGATGCGGAACTCTACGTGGTTCACGTGGATCGCGAGTTCGGCGTGCAAGAACCAAATCAGACGGCTCTCAACGCCAACCTGCGTTTTGCGGAAAGTCTGGGGGCCCGGGTAGTGCGTCTAAAAGGCCGCAGTGTTGCCGATAGCGTGGCGGAATTTGTGCGCGCGAAACATATCACTCAGGTGATTTTCGGCCGGGCCGCGATTCGCGATTGGCGAAAGTATTTATACCTGTCGGCGGTGCACCGTTTCTTGCGCGAGTCGCCCGCCGTGGACGTGCATATCGTCACACAGGAATCGGAAGAGCAGGTTTGAGCTACGGGGCCACGGCGCCTTGCAGAGTGCCTTTCATTTCCAGTTCGATCTCTACCGCGTGGTTCACCTTGAGGAAGAAGTTGCTAGGATTCTTGAGGCCCCATTCGATGAACGGCACGTTGAACTTCGCGTTGCCTGTCCAGTGATCGCCGGCAAATTCCGCTTGCACGGGCACGGTCAGCTCGTGTTCGCCGCCGTGCAAAGCAAACATTCCATGCACCTGAGCCGTGAATTTTCCCTGCGTGGCAATTTTTCCTTCCACGCGGTCCGGACGAAAAATGACTTCCGCGTATTTGCCACTTTCGAGAACCTCTTTGTGCATTTTCTTGTCGCGTCCATCGTTGCCACTGTTCCCGCTCGCCGAGTCCACGGCGATTTCACCGCTGGCCTTGCCGGTCAACGTCTCCAGGCGGAGAGTTCCCTTCTTGAATGCGAATGACCCGTGGACGGTGTGAATTGTGCTTTCAAGAGTCCATTGAACCTTGCTCTGAGCCGGATCGAGCTCAAGAACGATTTCACTGGCGGGAGGCTGTGGCGCGGCGTGCTGCGGCAGGGCGCTGAGCACCACTAGCGCCACCGGGGCTGCCACGAAGAAATACAAGACCGCTGCCAGACGGCTTGAGAATCGATTCATCTTTCACCTTTTCCAATCATGCGGTCAGAAATTGCCAACCAAGACGCAGGCTCGTAGCAGCCAGAAATTTTGGAGAATCCTCTCCCAGGTGAGCCTCGAGAAGCCGCGCGAACAGCTCGGGCTCTTGGGCCAAACCTCGAAACGCGCGCCTTCTTAAGGACGGATATCGATCGAGCAAGAGCAAAAGGCGGCCCATGGTATTCGGCCGCTTTGCAAGCCGGCGGTGGGCTCGCTGGTAACGCTCGAGCTTCCCCTCGTGTAGCGCGGCGGCGAGCGCTATCGCCTGGCGAAAGCTCAGGCGAAGTCCCTCCCCGGTGATAGCGTCGACGCTTCCGGACGCGTCCCCTGTCAATGCCACATTTCCCCGATAGACGTTGCCAATTCGGCGCGTCACCGTTAGGGCGCCTCGTTCCACGCTGCTTGGGGTGGAACCGAGCAAATGGCCGGCCAGCCTGGGAAACTGCCGCCAGGCGTCCTCAAGCCGCATTCGGGGATTGCGCGAAACGAGCGATACGCAGGTCTCGTCGTTGCTGAGTGGCGTGACGTACGCTTGCGACTCTCGACTCCAATAGACCTCCACGCGATCGGACCAGGGCTTCACCTGAAAGTGTCGTCTTTGCGCAAAGCGGCTTTCGTGCCGCGGATTTGCATTCAAGCCTATCCAATTTCTAACGCGGGAGTGAATTCCGTCGGCTCCGATGATCCACCTTGCCTTGACGACAACACCACCAACGAAGGCCCCGGCGCTGGTCAGCCCCGTGACAGGTGTGTTCCAAAGAAGTGTGATCCCGCACTCTCGCGCTCGTTCCACCATCCTTTGATGGAGTACCGTGCGACGAATGCCAAGACCGGTGGAGCCAGAAAAGTCTGCTTCCACGGAGCTTGCGGCGTCCATAAAGCAGACTCCCCGCAAGACCCGCCCATCGCCCGGACAAATCGCCACGCCCAATTCGCGCAGCGCTTCCAAAGCGCCCGGCATCAGGCCTTCGCCACAAGCTTTGTCGATGGGAGGTTTCGCACCATCTGCGACCGTGACATCAAAACCCTTCTTCCGCGCGGCGATGGCCGCCGCCAAACCTGCTGGCCCCCCGCCTATGACCAGCACATCAGCCCCATCTTTCACGTAATCTCCTCGAAACGCCTCCACGGCGAAACCGAACCGTATGTGAGTTAGATGTAGAGACGCTTGGGAAGATGCCCGCCCTCTCACGATCTCGACTGCTCGGGCGAGGGCCTTTGCATAAGCCATTTTTATTTGATTCAGCATAACTATTAATTTGACTCATTTACTTCCCCGCCGCATGCTGTTCCTTTGATGGCGAACACCTATGTCAAGCCTCGTCATCGCAACTGATCGAATTCTCGCGAAGGACAAGACTGCCCGAATTGGATACTCGGTAGTTGTGCAAATTATTCCCGTTCCTGTAGGGGGAACGACAGGCGGATGATGGCGGCCTAATACAGCATCACTGGAAACTTTCAGGCCATCATCCAAACCTGGATGGTGGCCTTGTTTTTTAGCACTTGCAGTTTTTCAGGGATGGCGACAGTAGCTGTCCATCGAAGGGACTCTCTGTTGATTGACTGTTTGCCTAAGCCGCGCAGCCACACTCTGACGGACGGGGCCCATCGTGCTCCCGCGCGCGCCATGCTGCGTGCTTCCGGTCTTCGCGACGAGGACTTCAAGAAACCTCTCGTTGGCGTGGCCAATACCTGGATTGAAATCGGCCCTTGCAACTATCACCTTCGCGAGTTGGCGCGGCACGTCAAGGAAGGAATTCGCGCCGCAGGCGGCACTCCGCTGGAGTTCAACACTGTATCTATCTCCGACGGGATCACCATGGGTACGGAGGGCATGCGCACGTCCCTCGTCAGCCGCGAAGTCATTGCCGATTCCATCGAGCTAGTCACGCGCGGCAATCTGTTTGATGCCCTGATTGTTCTCGTCGGCTGCGACAAGACCATCCCCGGCGGCATCATGGCCCTGGCGCGGTTGAACATTCCCGGGTTGATTCTATATGGCGGCTCGATTGCTCCCGGCCAATTCGAGGGCCATTCCGTCACCATTCAGGACGTCTTCGAGGCTGTCGGTACGCACGCCCGCGGCGGAATGACGGATGCGCAGCTCAAGTCGCTGGAAGGCGCCGCATGCCCCGGAGCCGGCGCTTGCGGCGGACAATTCACCGCCAACACCATGGCACTGGTCTGCGAGTTTCTGGGCATCGCGCCCATGGGACTTTCGAGTGTTCCCGCCACGAATGCCGCAAAAGAAAACGCCGGTTATCGTGCGGGCGAATTGGTTCTTGATCTTCTGCGGCGCGACGTCACGCCTTCGAAAATAATTACCAAGACGTCGATCGAGAATGCCATCGCCGGTGTGGCCGCAACCGGCGGATCGACGAATGCCGTACTGCATCTGCTGGCCATTGCCAGCGAAGCAAAGCTCGCGCTCTCCATCGACGATTTCGATCGTATCAGCTCCAAAGTACCGATTATCGCGGATCTCAAACCCGGAGGACGTTTTGTCGCTACCGACCTCTACGCAGCAGGCGGCACTGCGCTCGTCGCAAAGCGCCTCCTTGAAGCTGGATTGCTTCGCGGCGATTCCATCACCGTTACCGGGCGCACCCTCGCCGAAGAAGCGGCCGCTGCCAAGGAAGCGCCCGCGCAGCAAGTTGTCCGTAAGCTCGGCGCGCCGCTCAAACCGACCGGCGGGCTCGTCATCCTCAAAGGAAATCTCGCGCCGGATGGCTGCGTCTTAAAAGTGGCCGGGCACGATGTGCAGAACTTCCGCGGCCCCGCACGCGTGTTTGACAACGAAGAAGCCGCATTCGCCGCCGTTGAGAAAAACATTATCAAGGCCGGAGATGTTATCGTCATTCGTTATGAGGGTCCGAAAGGCGGCCCCGGCATGCGGGAAATGCTCGCTGTTACCGCCGCACTGGTGGGCGCCGGCCTTGGCGATTCCGTCGCGCTCCTCACCGACGGCCGTTTTTCCGGCGCAACCCATGGGATCATGGCTGGACACGTTGCGCCCGAAGCCGCCAATGGCGGCCCGATCGCAGCGGTGGAAGACGGCGACTTCATCGTATTCGACATACCGAGCAGGCAATTGAATGTGGAACTCAGCGCCGCGGAAATCCAGAGGCGTATCTCCACCTGGAAACCGCCCGCCCCGCGCTACACAAGTGGTGTCATGGCCAAATACGCCTTACTGGTTTCATCTGCTTCTCTCGGAGCCGTCACCGCCGTACCTGCTTCCTTTTCGGGAACGGCTCAACCAGTCTTGAACGCGAGGACTCTATGAAGCTCACTGGAGCGGAAATTCTTTGCGAATCGCTCACGCGCCTTGGCGTGCGCGAAATCTTCGGCTATCCGGGCGGCGCCATTCTTCCGGTCTATGACGCGCTAGGCAAGTCGAAGCTGCACCACGTACTGGTGCGCCACGAACAGGGCGCCACGCACATGGCCGATGGGTACGCCCGCGCCAGCGGCGGCATCGGCGTCGCCATGGCCACTTCTGGTCCTGGGGCGACGAACATGGTTACCGGCATCGCCACCGCTATGATGGACTCTTCTCCGGTTGTTTGCATCACCGGCCAGGTCAGCAGCAAAGTCCTGGGCTCCGACGCGTTTCAGGAGATCGACATCACCGGCATCACCATGCCCATCACGAAGCACAACGTGGTGGTCACGAAAGCGGAGGACATTGCGCGCACGATCCGTGAGGCGTTCTTGATTGCCGGCAGCGGACGTCCTGGCCCTGTTCTTGTCGACATCACCAAGGACGCGCAACAGGCTTCCGCGGAATTCAATTGGGAAATGTCAGCGCCAAAACTTCCGCCCAAGCGCCTGCGCAACAATCACGACCAGGCCGAATTCGACCGCGCCATCGAGATGCTCAACACCGCGAAGCGCCCCATCATTCTCGCGGGCCACGGCATCATGGTTTCCGGCGCGATGCGCGCCTTTGAGCAGTTCGTGCGCGCGGGCAGTTATCCAGTTGCGATGACGCTGCTCGGCATCGGCTGCTTTCCGGCCAATGATCCGCTGAACCTCGGCATGATGGGCATGCATGGCGAAGCCTGGGTGAACAATGCGATTCAGGAAGCGGACCTGCTCATTGCCGTCGGCATGCGCTTTGATGACCGCGTCACCGGCGACTTGCGTACTTACGCCAGGAGTGCCCGTAAGATCCACATTGAGATCGACCGCGCCGAAATCAACAAGAACGTAAAGGTTGACGCCGCCCTCGTCGGCGATGCGCGCGAGGTGCTCGAACGGCTCACCCCGCACATCGAAATCCGCGAGCATACTTCCTGGATTCGCCACATCACCGAACTAAAAGGTGACTCAGCGGTCCGCGACATTCAGAGCCTGCCCGATAGCGGCCACCTATATGCCGCCCATGTCATCAACGACATCTGGAAAGAAACACGCGGAGAAGCGATCGTGGTCACCGACGTCGGCCAGCACCAGATGTGGGAAGCGCAGTATTACCATCACAATCGTCCCCGCACGCTGATCACTTCCGGCGGACTCGGCACCATGGGTTTTGCCCTTCCGGCGGCGATTGGGGCCAAGTTCGCGAAACCAGAAGCCGAAGTGTGGGTCGTGGCCGGGGATGGCGGATTCCAAATGACCATGAGCGAACTGGCTACCATCGTCCAGGAAAAAATCAACATCAAGATCGCCATCATCAACAACGGCTTTCTGGGGATGGTCCGCCAGTGGCAGGAGTTCTTCTACGACAAGCGCTATGTCGCCACTCCGCTCGTGGCGCCGGATTTTGCGGCGCTCGCCAATGCCTTCGGAATTCGCGGCGAGCGCATCACTAAGCGTGCGGAAGTGGTGCCCGCTATCCGCTCCGCCCGCGAATCGGCCGAAACCGTGCTATTCGACTTCCGTGTCGAACAGGAAGATTCCGTCTATCCCATGGTCGCCGCCGGCGCTTCCTTGAGCGACATGATCCGCCGCCCCAACAATCCGCTCGTCGAAACAGCGACGGAACCATAGGAGAAAACGTGCAAACACTTGTCGCCTATGTCGAAAACAAGCCTGGCGTCCTGAATCGCGTCTCTTCTCTGGCGCGGCGATTGGCCATCAATATCGATTCGCTCACCGTCGGGCCGACGGAGAATGAAGAAATCGCCCGCATGACCATCGTGGCGCATACGGATGAAAGAGGCGCGCACCGCCTCGAAGCCAGCCTCGAAAAGCTTGTCGACGTCCTCCTTGCGGAAAATATCTCCACTCGCGCGCTTCTCGAGCGCGACCTGGCGTTGATCAAAGTGTCCGCGGACCAGCAGAACCGCCCTCACCTGATGGAATTGATCAAGGTTTTCCGCGCGCGTGTTGTCGATGTCGCTCCGGAATCGCTCATCATCGAAGTTTCGGGCACTGTCGACAAGATTGATGGGCTTCTGGAAGTGCTTCGGCCGTTCGGTGTGCTGGAAATGGCACGCACCGGCCGCATTTCCATGACCCGCGGGAGCGATTTGTTGCAGCCGCCGGCTCCGGAGCCTACTAGCTCTGAACTCGAATCCACGGCTTCCCAGGTCAAGTGATTGGCCTTGTACAGAAACGAAAGTTGCGAATATCCGGACGCCTGGCGCGGGCGTCCTTAAAATAATCCCGCGCGATCAAAGCGACTGTTCGGCCGCATGACGGCCGGCGAGAGGAAAAGAATGGCAAATCTCTATTACGACAATTCCGCAGACCTTTCCCTGATCCAGGCAAAGAAAGTCGCCATCCTTGGCTACGGCTCGCAGGGTCACGCGCACGCTCTCAATCTCCGCGATAGCGGAGTCTCCGTCCGCGTCGGCCTCCACGAAGGGAGCGCCTCGCGCGCCAAAGCGGAAAAGGAAGGCTTGACGGTCAACACGCCCGCGGAAGCCGCTGCCTGGGCCGACGTCATCATGATCCTCGTTCCGGATACCAAGCAGCCCAAGCTCTATCGCGACGCTATCGAGCCAAATCTCAAGTCCGGCAAGACGCTGATGTTCGCGCACGGGTTCAACATCCGCTTTGGCACCATCAAACCGCCTGCTGCCGTTGACGTCTCCATGATTGCTCCAAAAGCCCCCGGCCACCGTGTTCGCGAAGTCTTCACAGAAGGCGGCGGCACGCCCGCGCTTCTGGCGGTCGAGCAAGATGCCAGCGGGACCGCCAAAGCGCTTGCTCTCGCTTACGCCAAGGGACTCGGCTGCACGCGCGCCGGCGTTCTCGAGACAACGTTTACCGAAGAGACCGAGACCGATCTATTCGGCGAACAGGCCGTGCTCTGCGGCGGCGTGAGTGAATTGATCAAAGCGGGATTCGAAACGCTCACGGAAGCAGGGTACCAGCCCGAGGTCGCTTATTTCGAATGCCTCCACGAACTCAAGCTCATCGTTGACTTGATTTACCGCGGCGGCCTCAGCTATATGCGCTACTCCGTCAGTGATACTGCCGAGCAAGGCGATTATTCCGCCGGGCCACGCATCATCACAAAACAGACGCGGGAAGAAATGCGCAAGATCCTCGCGGAGATTCGCAACGGAAGCTTCGCGAAAGCCTGGATCGCGGAAAATGAAAAAGGCTGCCCCAATTTCCTCGCCACGCGCCAGCGCGAGCAGCAACACTCCATCGAGCAGCTCGGTCCGAAACTGCGTGCCATGATGCCGTTCTTACAGCCGGTGGTCGCGCCGGGCCTCGAGAACAAAGCGGCCGCCTCGAAGAAGTAATATTCGAATCTTTCGCTTGAGCTTCGCTCCTTTTTTGGAGGATTCTGCTTTGAAAAAGAGTTCGCGAGTCCACCCGCTTTGCTGCGCTCTAATCTGCATACTGTTTTTCAACTTCCAAGCCGCCCCGGCTTATGACGCGAACCTGGATGCTTCTTCGATTGCCGGCGACTACGATCTCATCATCCGCAACGGTCACATCATCGACGGCACGGGCAACCCCTGGTTCGCCGCCGATGTCGCCGTCAACGGAGATCGCATCGTCGCTATCGGCGATTTGCGCGAAGCGCATGCCAAACGCGAAATCGACGCCAAGGGTCGCATCGTCGCCCCCGGCTTCATTGATATGCTCGGCCAGTCCGAAACCTCTCTCCTCATCGATAATCGCTCGCTGAGCAAACTCTCCCAAGGCATTACCACGGAAATCACCGGTGAAGGCGGCTCCATCGCCCCGCAAAATGAAAGGACCATCGCGCCCCAAAAACCGTTTCTCGACAAATACAAACTCGCCATCGATTGGACCACGCTCGACGGCTATTTTCGCCGCCTCGAAAAGCAAGGCACACCGCTCAACTTAGGCACCTATGTCGGCTCGGCGCAAGTCCGGGAAGCCGTGATTGGCGACGACGACCGCGCTCCCACGGCCGCCGAACTCGAGCAGATGAAATCCCTCGTCGAGCAGGCCATGAAGGATGGCGCCCTCGGCCTCTCCAGCGCGCTCATCTATCCGCCCAACATCTACGCGAAGACCGATGAACTGATCGCCCTCGCCCAAGTTGCATCGAAATACGGCGGACTCTATGCCACGCATATGCGCAGCGAAGGCGCTTCGGAAATGCCCGCGCTCGCCGAAGCCATTCGCATTGGCCGCGAAGCAAATCTGCCCGTGGAAATCTTCCACTTGAAAGTTAGCGGGAAGCCCCGCTGGGGTGGCATGAAGAATATCGTCGCCGCCATCCAGCTCGCGCGCGACTCCGGACTCGATATTGCCGCCGACATGTACCCTTACACCGCCGGCGCAACGGCGCTGGTGTCCGCGCTTCCGCCCTGGGCCGCCGATGGCGGAGTCCAGAAATTGCTCGAGCGCTTGAAAGACGCCGCCGCTCGCGCGCGCATCAAAAAAGAATTGGCTGGCGATCACCCCGACTGGGAGAATCTTTTTTACGATTGCGGAGGTGGCCCCGGCGTTCTGATCTCCTCCGTTCTGAATCCTGAGTTGAAATCATTCGAAGGCAAGACCGTGGAAGACGTCGCCAAATCCTGGAAAAAATCACCCGAAGACGCCCTGATGGATTTCGTCCTCGCCGACGGCGCGCAAACCGGCGCCATCTATTTTATGGCCAGCGAAGACGACCTCCGCACCGGCCTCAGCCAGCTGTGGACCAGCATCGGCCTCGATTCCGGCGAAATGTCCCTCGACGGCCCACTCTACGAACCACACAACCACCCGCGCGCCATGGGTTCCATGCCGCGCCTCCTCGGCCACTACGTGCGCGACGAACATCTCCTGCCCCTCGAAACCGCCATTCGCAAAATCACTTCTCTTCCGGCCCAGCGTGAGCATCTGGACAGCCGCGGTCTCCTGAAAACCGGATACTTCGCCGACATCACTATCTTCGATCCCGGAACCGTGATCGATCATGCCAGCTTCACCAAGCCCGACCAGCTCTCCGACGGCATCGACTACACTATCGTGAACGGCCAAGTCGAATTCGACCAAGGGAAGCTGACCGGCGCAACGGCCGGTCGCGTCTTGCGTGGCCGTGGTTGGCATCCGTGAGTTCCTTGAATTTGGTGATTGTTTGAAGAAAATCTACGCTGGGGCTTAGCTCAAAATGGTGACGTCTATGCGCACTGCAAACACGAAAAAACACCGGGAATCGCTTTCTATGCGGAAGAGTTGTCGCAAGCGTGGATCCTAAACTCGCGGGAGGGGGTGCAAACCTCTCAACTCAGCGCCGTCTTCCCCATCTCCGCCACGCGTCGTTCGTAAGTCATTTCCACCAGGCCGTGCTTTCCGTAATAGCGCAGCACGATTTTATGTCCCGGCTCAATCTTCGCGCGTGTCTTAATCAGGGAATCCGAAAGTTCCACCCACTGCCCATTCACCAGATAACTTCCTTCCCAGCCGCGAAGTTCGAAACGTCCGTCGTTTTTTAGAATGAGCGGAGCCGCCTTGCACGGAATGATCTTCCCGTGAACTTTCGCCTGCGCGCACTGATAACGCCCGGAAACATCCACGGTTTGCGCCTTGCTCTGCGGCGTGAGGAAAAACACGAGGGCAGCCGTCGCAATGCCGCGCGCCAGCGTCAAGCCCACCCGGTCACACCCCATCGGGATCTCCACTTCCAGGTCGCTTAGCTGCGGGCGGCGGTCCCTGGCCATTGGTACAGGTGCAATTCAAAACCCATCTTGTCCTACGCTAACATGCTTATTTACAATTATTTACGGACTGGCCGAATGGCCAAGAAGGCCTTCACGAGCACAATTCTTCCCCTCCAACCTCCCAGGATGGAACTCTTTTGCACTTTGCGGGCCCGCCCCTATCCTGGCAAACTCGCTCCACAGCCTCATTCAAACGGCAGTTCCGCAACCGCCTGGCCATCTTTCCGCGGGTCCGAGGCCCCGTAATTCACGCCCGCTGCAAAATCTCTCATCACCGCCTGCCCCCCGCCCATACCGCTGGAGAATGTCCCCTTCAACTCAATCTTGTGGCCTTTGCTCGCCAACTCATTCCGGACGTTTTGCCCGAAGCGATTCTCCATCATCACGTCGCAACCACTGAAAGTGTGCTTGCTGAACCGTGGCGCCTCCAGCGCCGCCTGAATATTCATTTTGAAGTCCACCACGTTGGCCACGAACTGCGCGTGCGCCTGCGATTGGTTCCACCCGCCCATGATCCCGAACGCCACGCGAACTTCTCCCTTTTGCGCAAACGCTGGAATGATCGTGTGCAGCGGCCGCTTTCTTCCCGCCAAGGCATTGGGTGAATTCGGATCCAAGCTGAAGAGTCCGCCGCGATCGTGCAGCGCAAACCCCGTGCCCGCCGCAACGATGCCGGATCCAAAAGCCTGATAGTTGCTCTGGATAAGCGACACCATGTTTCCTTCGCGGTCCACCACGCTCAGATACGTGGTATCGTTCCCAACTGGAATTTCCCCGGCCGCCGCGTCGCAATTAGCCTTGTCTGCGTCAATCAACTTGGCCCTTTGCGCCGCCCACTCTTTCGAAAGCAGCGTCGCCACCGGCAATTTCTGTTTCCGCGGATCGCCGATGTATTTCGCAAGATCCGCATAGGCCAGTTTCTTCGCCTCAATCATGGCGTGCAGCGCTTTCGTCGAGCCGAAGCCCCAATCCTTCTGCCCCAGCGGAAACGTCTCCATGATGTTGAGCATTTCCAGCGCGGCCAGGCCCTGCACGTTGGGCGGCAATTCGTAGATCGTCCAATCACGATAGGTGGTGGAAATGGGTTCGACAAATTCGCTCGAGTATTCGGCCAAATCCTGCGCGATCATCGGCCCGTTGTGCCGCTTCATCGATTCCAGAATCTTCGCGGCAATTTCGCCTTTGTAAAACGCTTCTCTGCCCTGTTGCGCAATCTGCTCGAGCGACCAGGCCAACTCGGGATTGCGAAACACTTCACCCACTCTCGGCGGGCGATCTCCCGGAAGATAGGTCTTCGCCGCTGTCTCATCCGTCCGCAGATAATCCACTTCCCCCGCCCAATAGGCCGCCGTCCATTCTGGAACGGGAAAACCGTCCCGCGCCGTTCGAATCGCCGCCGCCAAATCCTCCGCAAGCTTCTTTCTTCCAAACTTGTCCGCGAGCTTCTGCCATCCATCCACCGCCCCAGGCACGGTAATCGCGTTCACTCCTTGCTGCGGCATGCTTCGAATTCCCTGCTTCTGCAAATACTCGATCGTCAAACCCTTTGGTGCCCATCCGCTGGCGTTCAATCCATATAGCTTGTTCGCTTTCGCATCGTAAACAATTGCGAACAAATCTCCGCCGATGCCGTTCATCATCGGCTCGACAACACCCATCATCGCGTTCGTCGCGATCGCCGCATCCACGGCATTTCCGCCGCGCTCCAGTATCCTCGCTCCCGCCTGCGCCGCCAGCGGCGACTCCGCGGCCACAATTCCATTCCGGGAGATCACCATCGACCGCCCCTGCGAGCGATCCTGCGCATCAACGCTTTGCCCGGCCAGCGCCATCGCGATGGCAAAGTACACACAACTTCGCGCGTTGAGGAAATTCCGCATGGTTTGTAATCCTGTTTATAGGACTATTCGGTCGCCGGGTCGCCCTCGACCTTTTGGCTTTTCACAATCAATTTCCGGATGACGCGTTTCCGGCCCTGGACCGAAAGACTATCATAGAGGGAAGCAATCTTCTGTATTAGCTCTTTCT
>Ga0210405_10000312_pt1 | contig 68151 bp, 60 predicted proteins | sample IncBWH11MmetaG_FD_155492 | JGI IMG/M metagenome (GOLD analysis project Ga0210405, IMG submission 155492) | Forest soil microbial communities from Barre Woods Harvard Forest LTER site, Petersham, Massachusetts, United States - Inc-BW-H-11-M | ecosystem: Environmental > Terrestrial > Soil >...
GAATGTGGTGAAGGTGGCGGAGAGCGGGATTCGGTCAGGAGAGGATATAGCGCGGCTGCGCGCGGTGGGGTATCAGGCGTTCTTGATTGGGGAGTCGCTGATGCGGGCGGAGCGGCCGGGTGAGACGCTACGGGAGCTAGTTGCGAGCGCCGAGTACCGCGTACCGAGCGGGCCGTGAGCGGGCTGTGCTCGAAGGTTTTACCTGTAGCGGACAACTGTGTTTATGACTTGGGTCAAGATTTGTGGGATGACGAATCTGGAGGACGCGCTGACCGCGGTTGAGGCCGGGGCGGATGCGGTGGGATTTGTGTTTTACGAGAAGAGTCCGCGGAATATTAGTGTGGAGGCGGCGCGGGAGATTGTGGAGAAGTTGCCGGAAAGCGTGGAGAAGATTGGGGTGTTTGTGATCGGCACCGAACCTGACCCGGTGAACATTCTAATCCATGCTCAATTGACTGGAGCTCAATATTATTTTCTCGGAGGAAGCGATGCCCGTCAGGGTGGTGGTACCAAGGCAATTGGTATGTCTGCTTTTGCTAGGCCGCCAAGATTCTTGATGGCTCTACCCATCAAGATGTTCGCTGATAATGAAGAACAAATTCAGACGACGATTTCCAACTTTGCGAAGTGGGGAAAGAATCTTCCCGAGGGCTTTTCACTACCCGAAGGGATGATGGACACGTTCCTGCTGGACTCAGGGGACCTGCGAACGCCCGGCGGAACAGGTAAGGCTTTCGAATGGAAGAAGGCTGTGCCAATCGCAGAGGCGATGCGACAGGGCGGCCTTAGGCTGGTCGTGGCCGGTGGTTTAACGGCTGGGAATGTCGGGGACGCGATCGGGACTCTGAAGCCTTGGGGAGTGGACGTGGCTTCTGGAGTCGAGGCTCGGCCAGGGAAGAAGGATCCGGAGAAGGTGCGAACGTTTGTGAAGGCCGTGCGCGACACGGACCGGAAGGCGAGTTAGAGATGGCGACCGTTCCTAAGACAATCAAAATCAAAATCCCCACCCTTGCCGCAAAGAACGCGGCAAGGATGGGGCCCCCTCGTGTTTTTCCTGCGGTGACTGAACCTGGGCGGTTTGGAGTTTACGGCGGACGGTATGTGCCAGAGACTCTGATGGCGGCGCTGGAGGAATTGGAGCAGGAGTATGAGAAGGCGAAGCGCGATGCGAAATTTCAGCAACGTCTGGAGGAGTTGCTGCGGACTTATGCAGGGCGGCCAACGGCTCTGACGTCTGCGCGGCGGCTTACGCACAGGTTGGGCGGGGCGAAGATTTATCTGAAGCGGGAAGATCTGCTGCATACCGGGGCACACAAGATCAATAACTGTTTGGGACAAGCGCTACTGGTGGAGCGAATGGGCAAGCGGCGCGTGATCGCGGAGACTGGCGCGGGGCAGCACGGTGTGGCTACGGCGACGGTATGTGCGCTGCTGGGATTCGAATGCGTAGTGTATATGGGCACCGAGGACATGCGTCGGCAGGAGTTGAATGTATTCCGCATGCGGTTGCTGGGAGCGGAGGTGCGCGGGGTGGAGTCGGGGTCGCGGACATTGAAGGATGCGATCAACGAGGCCATGCGCGACTGGGTCACCAACGTTCGGACCACACATTACTTGCTGGGCAGCGTGTTGGGGGCGCATCCGTATCCCACGATGGTTCGGGATTTTCATCGCGTGATCGGCCGTGAGGCTCGGGCGCAGATTCTGAAGGCTGAAGGGAAGCTGCCCGCCGCGGTGATTGCTTGTGTAGGCGGGGGATCGAATGCGATCGGAATTTTCTACGAATTCATAAAGGATAAGAAGGTTCGCTTGATTGGCGTGGAAGCGGGTGGGCGCAGTGATGCGCTGGGGGACCATGCGGCGCGGTTTCGGGGCGGGTCGCCCGGCGTCTTGCAGGGTACTTTCTCCTACGTGTTGCAGGATTCGGCCGGACAGATTGCGAACACGCATTCGGTATCGGCGGGGCTGGACTATCCGTCAATTGGGCCGGAGCATGCGGCGTTGCGAGATGCGGGACGGGCGGAGTATGTTCCGGCTTCCGATGCGGAGGCGTTGGAGGCTACTACTTTGCTGGCGCGGACAGAAGGGATTATTCCGGCTCTGGAATCGGCGCACGCGGTGGCGGAAGTGGTGAAGCGCGCGCCTAAAATGAAGAAATCGGATGTGGTGATTGTGAATGTCTCCGGCCGCGGGGATAAGGATATCGGGATCATGCGGGAATCACTTTCGCTGGAGTGAAGTTCAAAATCTTTACCACAGAGGGCACAAGGGTGCGCAGGGTAAACCCTGCGAAGTGATTCAGACTATGCCTTTATCTTTTTACAAGCGACCCGGGCTGGTAGTGTATGTGACCTGCGGGGATCCGGATCTCGCGACTACGCGTGCCGTGGTGCTGGCTGCGATTGAAGCGGGCGCGGATGTGGTTGAGCTAGGCGTGCCCTTCAGCGATCCGGTGGCGGATGGTCCGGTGATTCAGCGGGCCAGCGAGAGGGCGCTGAAGCATGGGACGTGCCTGGCGCAGGTTTTGACGCTGGCGGCGGAGGTGAGGCAGCAGGCGCAGTCCACGGGGCTGGTTGTGTTTTCATATTTGAATCCGATCCTGCGAATGGGTATGGAGAAATTCTGTATGGTGGCGCGGCATGCAGGCGTGGACGGCGTTCTAGTCACCGACTTGCCGGTGGAAGAGGCGGGCGAATATCTGCGGGCGATGAAGATGAATGACCTGGCGCCAGTGTTTCTGGCGGCTCCTACTAGTCCGGACGCACGGCTGAAGCGGATTGCGGAGGCATCGCGTGGATTTGTCTATGCAGTTTCGCGCACTGGAGTGACTGGGGCGCGGCAGCAGTTGGCTGCCGATGCGCAGAAATTAGTGCGACGGTTGCGGCGAGTCACCAAGTTGCCGGTCGCAGTCGGGTTCGGGATTTCGAATGCGGAGCAGTTTGCTGAGGTCGGAAAGTTTGCGGATGCGGTGGTGGTGGGCAGCGCGATTGTCGAGACGATCGAGAGGAATCGAGGAAGGGAAGCGGCGGCGGCGGGCGAATTCGTAAGAAAGCTGGTCGGAGGCCGTTAGCCGCAGTTCAGAACCCACGAAAGAAACGCACAAGGAGGGGCGCCCAGGATCTCATGGACATCGCGGATTGGCGAAAGAAGATCGATGAGCTTGATCGGCAGCTAGTGAAGTTGCTGAGCGAGCGGGCCCAGGCCGCGGTGGAGATTGGGCGTCTGAAGCGGAATACTAATTTGCCGATTTACGAGCCGGAGCGGGAGCGGATTGTGTTTGAGAACGTGCAGGAGATGAATCGGGGCCCGCTGCCAGGGCGGGATCTGGTGCGGATTTTTGAACGGATCATGGACGTGATGCGGAATATTCAGAAGGAAGGAATTGGGGCCAAGGCCGATGCGGAAACGGCAGAGACGGAATTGGATTCAGGCGTAAATGATTGAAAACAGCTCTAGCCTTGAGCCGTCAGCTTTCAGCAAAGACTGAAAGCCGGTAGCTGACAGCCGATAGCCAGGTTTTTCTTATGATTGTAGCGATGCAGGAAATAGCGGATGAGGGGCAGATTCAGCAGGTGATTGAGCACCTGGTGAAGATGGGGTTTGAGGTGCACCGGTCCACCGGAGCGCGACAAACCGTGCTGGGCGCGGTGGGAGCAGGGATTGATTTTGATATTCGCAACGTCGAGCTGATGCCGGGAGTGCAGGAGGTCCACCGTATCAGTTCGCCTTACAAGCTGGCGGGAAAAGGTTTTCGTCCCGAGGGGACAATCGTCAAGCTGGCGAACGGAATTGGCATTGGCGGGAACGAAGTGGTAGTGATGGCAGGGCCGTGTTCGGTGGAGACGCGGGAACAGCTTTTTGCGACGGCGGAAGCGGTGTCGAAGGCGGGGGCGCGTGTGCTGCGGGGTGGGGCGTTCAAGCCGCGGAGCTCTCCTTATTCTTTTCAGGGGCATGGAGAAGACGCGCTGAAATTGCTGCGCGAGGCTGGTGAAAAGTTCAAGCTGCTTGTGATCAGCGAAGTGATGGAGATCTCGCAAATTCCCATGATGCTGCCCTATGTGGACATTCTTCAGGTCGGGGCGCGCAACATGCAGAACTTCAATCTGCTGCGCGAGTTGGGAAAAGTACGCAAGCCGGTGCTGGTGAAACGCGGAATTGCTGCGACCTTGGAAGAGCTGCTGCTGTCCGCGGAATACATTATGGCGGGTGGGAACTACGAGGTGATTTTGTGCGAGCGAGGGATCCGGACGTTTGAGACCTACACTCGCAACACGATGGATATTTCTGCGATTCCGATTATTCACAAGCTATCGCACTTGCCGATGACTGCCGACCCGTCGCACGGAACCGGTCGCCGCGACAAGGTTGCACCCATGGCGCGAGCGTCGGTGGCGGCGGGGGCGGATGCACTGCTGATCGAGGTGCATTGCACGCCCGATAAAGCGTGGTCGGATGGGGCGCAGTCGCTTTTTCCGGAGCAGTTCGCACAGCTGATGGATGAACTGCGAATGATTGCGCCGGCAGTGGGAAGAACCATTGGGTAATTGGGCGATTGCGTAATTGTGTAATTTGAAAACAAGAACGCACGCAGAAGTTCAAATTACTCAATTACAAAATTACCCAATTTCTCAATTTCCTTGGCGATTCGGCAAATCACGATTATCGGCACAGGGCTGATCGGCGGATCGTTTGCGCTGGCGCTGCGGAAGCGGAAGTTTGCCGGACGGATTATCGGTTGCGATCGCGAGTCGGCCTTAAAAAAGGCAAAGATGCGAGGCGCGATCGACAGCGGATTTGCCGAGCCCGCGGATGCGGTGCGCGGCAGCCAGTTGGTGGTTCTGGCGACGCCGGTTCTGGCGATTGTGGATTTGATTGGGCGACTGGGCCCCGCGCTACCCGCGACGACGCTGCTCACGGACGTGGGAAGCACCAAGGCGGCAGTGGCGGAGCGCGCGCTAAGCGTGCTCGGAAAGCATGCGGGCAAGCGATTTCTGGCCGGGCATCCTATGGCGGGAAAAGAGTACAGCGGCGTGGATTATGCGGATGCCGACCTGTTTCAGAATGCGGTGTGGTTTCTTACGCCGCTGCCGGGCCAGGATCTTCATCAAGGATTGTTTGCGGAATTTGCGGGATGGATCGATCACATCGGAGCGCGCATTGCGATGCTGGCGCCCGAGGAACACGACCGGCTGTGCGCCTGGATCAGCCACCTGCCACAGATGATTTCAACCGCGTTGGCCGCGGCGCTGGTAGAGGAGTTTGGAGAAGAAGCACCCTTGCTTCCAGCGGGTGGACGCGCGTTGCGGGAGATGACGCGGATTTCGTCCAGTCCGTACTCCATGTGGCGCGACATTGCCATCAGCAACAAGAAGAACCTTGAAGATGCACTGTTCAAGGTGGAGCAGAGACTTGCACATATCCGGGAGAATCTGGCGACGCGGCAATTGGCGGAGGAATTTGAGCAGGCGCATGGGTTGAAGAAGAGTCCGGGGAAGAAAGAGTAGAACAGTGATCAGTGGCCAGTGGTCAGTGGCCAGTTCTCGATCGACGCCGGCTTCCGACTGAAACCAGCCTCTGGCCGCTGATATCACCGCTTTTGCTTTTCTCCGTGACTCCGTGACTCCGTGACTCCGTGGTGAATTGCATTTAGAATTCGGACGCTATGAATAAGGTTGTGTTCAGTGCGGATGAGGCGATTCACGATGTCGGCGACGGCGCCGTCATCATGCTGGGAGGATTCGGGCTGTGCGGGATCCCGGAAAATCTGATTCGCGCTCTGGTGAAGAAAGGATCGAAGAATCTCACCACCATCAGCAATAATGCGGGCGTCGACGGATTTGGTGTTGGTTTGCTGTTGGCCGCGGGGCAGATTCGGCGGCACATCGGCACTTACGTGGGAGAGAACAAGCTGCTGGAATCGATGGTGCTGTCGGGGAAGGTGGATCTGGATCTGGTGCCGCAGGGGACGTTCTCGGAGCGGATTCGGGCTGCCGGCGCGGGGATTCCGGCGTTTTTCACTCCCACCGGTGTGGGGACGATGGTTGCTGATGGAAAAGAGACGCGCGAGTTCGAGGGGCGTCCTTACGTGATGGAACGCTGGTTGAAGGCGGACTTCGCATTTGTGAAGGCGTGGAAAGGCGACCGGATGGGAAATCTGGTGTACCGGAAGACGGCGCGGAATTTTAATCCCATCATGGCCACGGCGGCGAAGGTCACGATTGCGGAAGTGGAGCATCTGGTAGAAGCCGGAGAGTTGGACGGGGATTTGGTGCATACACCTTCGGTTTACGTGAAACGGATTTTTCAGGGTGAGTTGTATGAGCGGCGGATTGAGAAGCGGACGGTGAGGAAATCGACTACCCAGTAGCTAGTACCGAGTACCGAGTACCGAGTAACAAACTAATGAACAAGCCAGGCAAAGACGTAGAGAAGCGTGAGCGCATCGTGAACCGGATTGCGCACGAGTTGCGCGACGGGTTCTATGTGAATCTGGGCATTGGGATGCCAACGCTGGTTGCGAATCATGTTCCGGCGGAGATGGAAGTGGTTCTCCAATCGGAGAATGGGATGTTGGGGATCGGGCCGTATCCGGTGGAGGGGCAGGAAGACGCGGACCTGATCAACGCGGGCAAAGAGACGGTGAGCGAGATGGCCGGGACGTCGTATTTTTCCAGCGCGGATTCGTTTGCCATGATCCGCGGGGGCCACGTTGATTTGAGCGTGCTGGGCGCGATGGAAGTGGATGAGTCGGGAAACCTGGCGAACTGGATGATCCCCGGGAAAATGGTGAAGGGGATGGGCGGCGCGATGGACCTGGTGGCTGGGGCGCGCCGCGTGGTGGTGGCGATGGAGCACACGACTCGGGAGGGAGCGCCCAAGATTTTGAAGCAGTGCACATTGCCGCTTACCGGCGTGAAAGTTGTGGATACGATCGTTACGGAGATGGCGTACATCCGGGTGACGGAGCGGGGGTTGGTGCTGGAAGAAGTGGCTCCGGGGCTGACGGCGGAGGATGTGCAGCGCGCGACCGAGGCGAGGCTGGTCGTGAGTGAGATGCTGAAGGTGATGGAGAGTTGAGGTGGGCAGCTTGGACATGGCGGGTGCAAGAGTGAAAAGGAACTCTGTCCGAATCCTGGGTATATTTCTTTTGTTGGCTTTGGCCGCGTACTCGCAGACACGCGCGAGAGAATCCTTGCGCGGCCTGAATGGTGTTTATATCCATGTTGAGCCTGTCGGGAAGGAAGTCGAAGCTGGGGGCCTTTCCGCGAGCCAAATCCTAAAGGCAGTCCAGTCGCAGCTTCGTCAGGCCGGCATACCCATCCACGAGGAGCCCCAACCCGCCGACGGATCGGCGAACCTCGTGGTCATAGTGGACACCATAAAGCACCCGCAGGGGGCCTACCTATACACAGTAGAGGTTTCACTGGTGCAAGAGGTACATCTGGCACGACGGCAAGACCACGATACCTTTCCCGCTCAAACGTGGGGCGCGAAAGCGATTGGCCTAACTAGCGCGAACCGGATGGACTTGATGCTTGAGCCGATCAAAGCGAAGGTGACCGAATTTGTCACTGACTACCTTGCGGTAAATGCAAAACCGCGCCCACCTGCCTAGATTCGAAACGGCGCCGCCAGCAACCGGAACGGAAGTGTGATCGCGAGGTAGATAATTTCGAGCACTCCGTGAACCGCAACGCCGAGGATGCGGAACGGGAGCAGCAATAGCCAGACGAATGGGTAGGCTACGAGAGCCAGAATAGCCAGGGGCCAACACAGAACGAAAAGAATGCACCACAGGAGGAACGTGAACATGATGAGACCTCCTTATTTCAATCTCGCCACTTGATTGTACGGAGGCGGCGGGAGAAAGTTCCATGAGCGGAGTGCTGGACCTTCCCCGCGCGGGTAGGGCGCTGTCCGCATTCGCGGGCAGGCGTGCCCGCGCCAAACAACCTATTCGTAACGCAGAGACTCTGCGGGCAGAGTCCGGCCTGCCGACCACGATGGATAGAGCGTGGCCACGAACGATACTCCAATGGCTACCAGCGCTACCAGGGCGCCATCCATCAGGCGCGGGGCGAAGGGGACGTAGTCGATGGAGTAAACCTCGGGCGAGAGCGAAATCATGTGATAGTGCCCCCCGGCGTAGGAGAGGGCATACCCTAATAGCAGGCCGATGGCCGTGCCGATCAGGCCGATCAGGACTCCCTGCGCGATGAAGATGTTTCGCACCTGCGATTTGCGGGTGCCCACCGACATGAGCACGGCGATGTCTTTGGTTTTTTCCATGACCATCATGATCAGAGAAATCAGGATGTTCAGTGCGGCGACGAAGACAATCAGTCCGATGGTGATAAAAGTGACTAGGCGCTCCAAGCGCAGGGCGTGAAAGAGAGCTTTGTTTTGCTCCATCCAGTTGGTGGCCATGAAGCCTTTGCCGGCTGCCTCTTCGAGTTTGCGGGAAACGAGGTCTGCTTTGTAAATGTCGTCCACCTTGAACTCGATTACGGAGATCAGATCGCCCAGGCCAAACAGGCGCTGTGCATCTGAAAGCCGGGTAAAGGCCCACGACGAGTCGTAGTCAAAGAATCCAGAGTTGAAGATTCCCACCACACGAAAGCGGCTGTATTTTGGCACCATGCCGAACGGAGTCAGTTCGCCTTGCGGACTGGTTACGAGAACATTGTCACCGATCTTTGCGCCGAGATTGTCCGCCATGTCTTTGCCCAGGATGATCGGGGGCATGGCAGCGATGCGCGCGTGAACTCCTGCCAGGGAGTCGGGGGATGAGCCTGTCGATGCGTTCGTGGCGGCGGGTGCTTCGCCAGCATCGCTTGACCCATGCTCGGTGTCCGGAGCCTGGTCCAGTTCCGCCGCCGAACCCTCCTTTACTGAGTTCAGCAAATCTCCCACGCGCCGCTCGTCCGCCGGAATCATGCCCTTCAGCACGGCGCCGCGGGCGCGGGGTCCGCGGGAGATCAACACCTGCTCAAAAATTGCGGGCGCGGCGGCGATCACGTGCGACTGTTTGGAAAGGTGCTCGAGCAGCGGCGGCCAATCCTTGATGCCGTCGTCGGCGATGCGCAGCAGGCTGACGTGCGACGTGGATCCAATCAGGCGCTCTTGCAAGTCCTGGCGAAAGCCGTTGTTGATGGCGAGGGCAACGATGAGCGAGGCTACGCCCGCAGCGACCCCGACAATCGAGATGCCGGTAATGATCCCGATAAACGCCTGCCTCCGTTTGGCGCGCAGGTAACGGGTCGCGATGAAGAGTTCGAAGCGCATGAAGGCTTTCAGCCGCCAGCTCTTGGCTGGCAAGCCAAGTCGGATTATAGCTACTGGCTCTTGGACTCCGCCTGTAATTCTGACGAATAAAATCTTTCACCACGGGGGCGCTGTGGACGGCCGCTGAGGCGCAGAGGAAGCGCTTCAGTTTGATTCCCTCATATTCTTAATTCTTGTTGTTGGCAGGATAGCGGGCACCGTTGATCGATACTGCCGGTATTGCTCTCCGAACCGGTTCTCCAATTCTTTATCCTCGAGCGTGATCATGACCGCACCGGTCGCGGTCGTTAATGCGGTGAGTACCCAGCAGACAATCAGACCGGTGCCCAGGCTCCACGCCAGCATTTCGCAGAGATGGCCCAAATAGACTGGATGGCGCACGTGAGCGCGGATGCCGGTTGTTATCAGGCGCTGGTCGGTGTGGCCACGGAGGACTTCAGGCAGTCCCCCGAGTTGCGCCAGAGTGAACCTGCTGTGAGAAAACTTGTAGAGCACCATGCCCGCGCAGAATAGGACACCGGCTGGAATCCAGGTCCATCCATTTTTGTAGAGCAAGATGCTGCGCCACGGTGCCGTGATCGTGGCAACAAGCGCCCACATTGCCATCCAGAGGGGAAGCAGAATACGGTACGGTGATCGCCGCTGTGAGCGCCAAAACTCTGCTCGCGGGTGAATCAGGAGCCAGAACGCCGGGATCGTCGAGTAGACGACGCAGGCGATCCAGGCAACGGTTCGGTAGAGTTCCAGCATGATACAGATCCTAGGCCGGCTGCGGATGTTACTCGAACATCTTAGTCGTTAGGGGAGGCGGCTGATTCCGGGAAAACCGTCAAAGCCAGAATCAAAGGTCAAAATGCGCTCAATGCCCTGCCGTTCCATCACCGCGAGGTGCACAGCATCGCGAGCGGAGAGATGTCGACGTCCGAGAACAATTTCCTTCGCACGCTCAACATGGCCGCGATCCACAGCCAGCACTTGGTCTGCCACGCCCAGCAAGGCGTCGAATGCGGGTTGAATCGCATCGTGGCGGTTTATCGCAGCATAGCGATGGAGAATTTCCTGCAGTACTTCGGCGTCAGTGACCAAACGCTCGCGCTCGCCCACTAGTTTTTCGAGCCATCGTTGCGCATCGCTCCGGTGGGGGTGGGGGGCACCGACGAGATACATCGGAACGTTGGAATCGACGAAAATCACGGTTGCGGCCCGGTGCCGTAACCGCTCTCGATTTCTGCCAGCATTTGGTCGATATCGCCCGTGGGAAATTCATGCTTAAGAGCGGCCCGAATGGCCTGGAGCTTCTTTCCAGGATCGCCCAGTGGTTCGCGGTGCCGCGCCTTCTCCAAGGCCTGCCGGACCCATTCGGCAAGCGACATGTGGCGCGAGCGTGCCATGCGCTGGATTTCGCGGTATTCGGGGTCCTGCAGAATCACCTGTAGTCGCTTAGCCATGAGAGGAGCTTAATTGACTCACAATGATGAGTCAAGGAGCTTCCTCCAATTCCTGCTCTTTGCCTGCCGACCCCATGCGCACTGGTTCTTTCTATGGCACATTAGAACATCACATTCGACGCTCAATGTCTACCGCTGCCGACTCCAGAGCTGGACGCATCGCCTTCACGCACCCGGACTTCGTGCTGTTTCAGATCGCGCGCTTCCTGATTGTCGCCGCCGTAGAAATGCAGGCGGTCGCGGTGGGATGGCAGGTGTACGACATCACCAAGCGAGCTCTCGACCTGGGACTGGTGGGATTGGCGCAATTCCTTCCCGGCATCCTGCTATTTCTGGTTTCCGGCCATACCTCGGACCGATTCGAGCGTCGCAAGGTACTCAGTATCTGTTATGCGGGCTACGCGCTGTGCTCCGGCCTGCTGCTCTTCATCGTGGAGCGCGGCGTGCATTCGGTGAAGCCGATTTACGCTGTGCTGATTCTGCTGGGCGTGGTGCGCTCGTTCAACGGTACAGCCAGCCGCTCGATTCTGCCGCAGTTGGTTCCTGAGGAGCATTTCGCCAACGCCGTGGCCTGGAACGCAACCACTTTCCAGGCTGCCACGATTCTTGGGCCGTCTCTGGGCGGCATTCTCTACGCGTTTTTTCGCGGGCCGTCGGCAGTTTACGCGGGCGCGATGCTGACCGCGGTGGGTGCGTTGCTCTCCATGTTCCGCATCAAGACGCATCCGCAAGTACGGCGGCGCGAACCCATGACCACGAAGACGGTCCTTGCCGGTTTGCACTTCATCTGGCGCGAGAAGATGATCCTTGGCGCGATTTCGCTTGATCTGTTCGCGGTGCTGTTGGGCGGGGCCGTGGCTCTGCTCCCGGTGTATGCTCGTGAGATTCTTCACACGGGTCCGTGGGGGCTCGGACTCTTGCGCACTGCTCCCGGAGCGGGCGCTGCCCTGATGGCCGTAGCACTGGCGCATCGCCCGTTGCGCGGACGCGCGGGGCCGACGCTGCTGTGGTCGGTAGCCGGCTTCGGCATCTGCACCATTCTTTTTGGTGTTTCTACCAGCCTTGTGCTGTCACTGATCTCGCTGGTGTGCCTGGGAGCGGCTGACATGGTCAGCGTGATCATTCGCGCCACGTTGGTACAGTTGCGCACTCCAGATGAAATGCGAGGACGGGTGATGGCCGTGGATATGGTTTTTATCGGAACATCCAATGAACTCGGACAGTTCGAATCGGGACTGACGGCGCACTGGTTTGGGACGGTTCCGGCCGTTTTGCTGGGAGGAGTGGGAACGCTGGCAGTGATTGCTCTCTGGGCCTGGAGGTTCCCCGACTTGCGCCGCGCGGGAAAAATGCACGAGATGAAGAGTGTGGCGGAAGAAATCGTAGAGGAAGCTGAAAGGACACATTAGAATGGGCCGGTGGTGGTAACGACGCCCGCGGTCCCACTCACCAGCAACGTGAGTTTCAGGGTTCAGCAGTGGCGGGATGCGTCGCGGTCTCGCGCGGGAGATCGTGCGCACAGAAAGGAAGTCAAATTCCCCGCCCTATCTCGGAACAAACGCGAGATAAGGACGGGGCACGCGGCGCGAAATAAGGGCAGGGCAGCCGCGGCGTCCGCAGGCGTCAGGCTTACTTAGGTCGCACCAGGGTTTTGGCCGCTCCCATGTTTTCGTAGCGGTCGTAGACCCGCACCACCACCACATGCTCGGAGGATGCCGCGCCATCCTTTGCGCCTTCGGGTGTGACCTTGAAATCGTAGTTCTCGGTCTTCGCGTCGGAGAGTCGTCCGACAGGTTCCACGTACTTCCATTCACCGGCGTCCACCGAATATTCCGCGCGTTTGATGGAAGAAAATCCATCGGCCGCGCGGAACGTCACATGAATCTGACCGACTTCCAACGAGGCTGCCAGATTCTCGACGAGCGGAGGAGTCGTGTCCACCTCGAACCGGCGGCTCTCTCTTGTCGCCGTCAGGCCTTCGCCGGGCGAATGCGAGGGTGCATCCGAAGCCATCACCTTCACCCTGTAGCCTCCGTCCGGCAGCAGGCTGGCATCGAACGAATACGCCTTGTCCGTCAAATTGTCTTTGAGGAGCAGCCATCGCGTCTCGCCGTCGCCACGGTAGTAGAGGGAGTAGACGAGTTGGTCGTCGTTCTCGTCGTGCGCGCTCCACTTCACGCCAATGGAATCGCGGTCGCGCGAAGTGGGTGTGGGAGATTCGAAATGTGATCCCGACGATCCGGCGAAAGAAGACGCTCCGGAATCAGATCCCGTGCTCGATCCCGGCATTTTCGGCAGCGGCTGATACTTTACGCCGACCTGTACGGTCACGTCGTCGATCTCGGGCGCGGCGTTCTTGGGCAGATAATTCAGAGCCACGCTATCCACGCCTGGCGCCGTAGTTCCCGCATGTAGAACCGCCTTCCACTGGGCATAGCGCGCCGCCGAAATTCCAGTTTCGCCGTTCTTGGTCAGGTCGACCTTCTTCCACGGACTCCAGTTGCGGTCTGGGTTGTCGACATTGCCGCTGCGCGCGTAGAGATCCACGTTGCCGGCGCCGCGAAAATCCGCCCGGCCCCAGCGCGAGAAAAGCTTCGCGTCAAACACGTCGCTCTCGTAGGTACCCTCGGCTTCCAGACCAGGCCCCAGCACAAACACTTTCCCCAGATTGCTGGTGGCGGCGTACAGCCCACCGGCGGGAGCCTTGGCAAATGCGGTCACCTGCGAAGCCGGAGCTTTCAGCAGGTCGGAAAAATCGTCCAGGCCGCCGATGGCAAAAATATGTCCGCGATTCCCCGTGCCGGCCAGCAGGCGTCCCTGAGAATCAAAGGCCAGTGCATAGACGATGTCCTCATGAGATGTCCACACTCGCGCGGGAGAACCATCGGGCGCAATGCGATATACATCCGACCCGCCGCTTGCCCCGCCACCCGGGAATGGAAACGGGCCCGTCATCGGAGGAGCGCTGGGCGCAGGCGTGATCGTGATTCCGGGAGCTTGCGGCGCCGCGCCCCCGATTGGCGTGCCGGAGCCCATGGTCAGAAGAGCTGTGCCCACTCCAGATGCGCCCAACCCACTTCCGCTGCGCTTCTCGCCGACGGCTGCCGCGTAGATGTTTCCTGCGTGATCGAACGCCAGAGCCGTAATCTCTTTCTTCGGCGCGCTGTACAGCACGAATCCCTCGCCCGCGGGAGAAATGCGATAGATGAGCCCACTGCCATCGGAGCCGGCAATCAGATTGTCCTGAGCGTCGAAAGCCAGAACGCGAATATGAGTCTCGTCGCTCTTGAAGAAGACTGCATGATCTCCTTTGGGCGTAACGCGATAAACTTCTCCGTGATCGCCGGTGGCCACGAAGAGGTTGCCGGCCTTGTCCAGCGCGAGGTCCCAGATATATTTCGTACCCGGCTCGAAATAGACTGACGAACTCCATGAGGGATCTACGGTCGGTTTGGCCGCGTCTTTGTCCTTGTCTTTATCTTTATCTTTATTTTTAGCGCTTTCTTTGTCTTCTTTGTCCTTGCCGTTCTTGTCGGAGGCCGCTGCTGCCGACGGGTTAGCCTTTGGCGGCTGCATCTTGGTTCCCGGCTTCTGTTCGAGCTTGTACACCTTGCCGTCGGGAGCGGTGGCCGCATAGATTGCGCCTCCGGGGCCGGTCTGCAGCGCCTGCACCTGGAGCTCTTTGGGCTCAAAAATGATGCTTGCCTTTCCGTCCGGAGTGATGCGGTACACCCGGGCCGGAGCGCCCGCAGCCACATACACGTTGCCAGCATCGTCGGCTGCAATCGCCCAGATGTAGGTGGAGGGCGTGGCATAGAGGCTCTTGAAGGTGGGCGCCAGCTCGAGGCCGCCCATGCTGCGAATGGCTACGCCCGTTGCCGTGCCTCTGGTGAGTTCGTCAAACTTCGATTGTTCCCAAATGCGTGTGCCCTCGGCGAACGCTGTCGAAACCAGGCCGGAGCCGATGACGTTGGTGAGAATGAGACCAGCAAGAAGGGAGAAGAAAAGCTTTCGCACACTCTGCAATTTCATACCTCGAAGCAATGTTGGGCAGAATCTTCAGGTTATCACGCCTGGCGGAAGTGCAATGTGTTGGTCGAAAAGAGGCCGTGTCCCAATCCTGCACGTTTAGGACACCGTTCGAAAGGCTAAAGCCACTATGCCTCTCGGCCTTTATTTTCTCATTTCGTTTTCTGGCTCCGCGCGCAGGATCCGGACGGACGTGTTTGGACTATGAAGGGAATACTGTTATCCTAAACAAGTACGAACTAGGCGATCCCGCCTAGTTAATGTTTTCGGATCGTTTTTTGCACAATACTTGCACAGTGGCATGCACCGCCGCTGCTACATGACACCGTGCTACCATTCCAGCCCATGACAAGGGAACTTACCTCTAGACTCCGATCCTTGCTTGCGAAGCGGGCACTCATCGTCGGCCCCATCACGCTCAGCAACGGCAGCCACTCCAACCATTACTTTGACTGCAAACGGGTGACTCTCAGTTCGGAAGGGGCTGGACTGGTCGGCGAGGCCGTACTTGGCGCAATTCAGAGCTTGCCGGAGAAAATTGGCGCAATTGGTGGGCTGACGCACGGGGCCGATCCCATCATTGGGGCTGTAATGATGGAAGCTCGCGCGCACGGCATGGCCTTGAACGGATTTTACGTTCGGAAGGAACCCAAGAGTCACGGCACAAAGAATCTTGTGGAAAACGTTCCTCCACGCGGCACAAACGTGATCATAGTGGATGATGTTGTGACCGCCGGAGGTTCCGTGCTAAAGGCTGTCAGCGTTGCCGAGCAGGAAGGCTGCAATGTGGTCGCTGTGATTACGCTTGTTGACAGACTAGAAGGCGGTGGAGACAGGATAAGAGACAGAGTAAAGCGCTACATTTCGCTGTATACTTTGGATGATTTCCGATCCGAGCTTGAAGAGTGCCAGCATACGGCCAAATCCGAACTGCTCTCAGCCGAGGCTTCTACGTAGACAATCTCCGGACCATAACCAAACTTTCGCTCGAAGTCCTACAACAAGAAAACCTTAAACACCCCGCCATTTTTCTTGTCCTGGCCTCGCTGTCTCGTTGGGTTGCCGACGCATGGGACGATATTCCTCTTCGCGCGCCAGTCGCTGACCGGGTCGAGAGTCAGTTGAAAGCCCACCTAGAAGCCCTGCTCAATGTGGCAGACGGAGATTCCGCAGAGGTTTGTACTGCCTTGGACGCAGCGGCCGCTGCGTTCCGCGAAGTGGTCGCGCGTGGACTAGACAGCGACCTCGCATAGCACAAGGAATTGGATCTCCACCGACGCTTCAATTTGTATTGAGAACTGAGAACCCTTAAATGATTCAAACTCTCGAATGGACTGACCAAGGCGTCCGCTTCATCGACCAGACGAAGCTGCCGACGGAAGAAACCTACGTTGTCTGCAAGACGCACGAGCAGGTGGCCGACGTCATCCGGACCATGGTGGTCCGCGGAGCCCCTGCCATCGGCGTGGCCGCGGCCATGGGGATCGCTCTGGCGGTCAAGAATTCCAACGCCGAATCCACCGGCGATCTCAAACGTGACTTCGACCAGGCTTGTGACCTGATCGGAAAGACTCGTCCCACTGCGGTCAATCTTTTCTGGGCTATCCGCCGCATGCAGGAGAAGTTTGAGCGCCTGCGCATCCGCCCCATCACGCAAATTAAACAGGAACTCGTCGAAGAATCCAAACGCATGCACGCCGAAGACATCGCCGCCAACCAGGCCATGGGCCGCCACGGCGCCACGCTCATGCCGAACGAAGGTGGAGTGCTTACCCACTGCAACGCCGGCGCGCTGGCCACGGCCGGATACGGCACTGCGCTCGGAGTGATCCGCGCGGCGGTTGAACAAGGCAAGAAGATTCACGTCTACGCCGACGAGACCCGCCCGTTTCTGCAAGGCTCGCGCCTAACCGCCTGGGAGCTGATGAAAGACGGCATCCCTACGACTGTCATCTCCGACAACATGGCCGGTGCGATGATGAAGCAGGGCAAGATCGGAGCCGTCGTCGTGGGAGCCGACCGCGTCGCAGCCAACGGCGACGTGGCCAACAAGATTGGGACGTATACAGTGGCCGTCCTAGCGAAGGAAAACGGCATTCCATTCTACGTGGCTGCGCCGATCTCGACCATCGACTTCGACTGCCCAGACGGCAGCAAAATACCCATCGAGCAGCGCAACGTCAGGGAAGTCACGCACATCGCCGGGAAGCAGATGACCCCGGACGGCGTGTCGATTGAGAATCCTGCCTTCGACGTGACCCCTGCGAAGTATGTAAATGCCATTATTACCGAGCGCGGCATCGCTCGCGCGCCCTATGATGAGTCGCTGCGCAAGCTGGCGGACGAGGGAGCCAAAGTTGAAGTCTAGGACTCGTGCATTTTCTTCCGATGCTCCCGCCTGGCGTGGGAGGCGTCTCCTTTCAGGATGTTGTGCATCCAATTGTGACGGAGGTGACCTCGACGCAGGGAGCCGTGGCGTACAGTTTTTGGCAACCGGAGCCTCCGGAATCCAGGAAAAAACGCGCCAAGTGGTTGAAACCAGCCATATGGTCCGAGTGTGCCATAGAGGGCGGAGTCCTAATGTGAGAAGATGGCGCCGTCTACTGTTTCCGCTGCCAGCGCCTAGGGGCGGGGCAGGATGGACCCCGGCGGAGGCAGCGTGCATCTAAGGGAACAGGTGGCCGAACAACAACCTCTGCTGCGGGTTCAAGGATTGAAGAAGGTTTTCCGGTCCGGCGAATCGGACCTGGTGCTCTTTGAGAATTTATCGTTTGAGGTGAAGCGCGGCGAGATGCTCGGCATCGTCGGCGAGTCCGGAGCGGGAAAGAGTACCTTGTTACACATACTCAGCGCGCTTGATCAGGCTTCTGCGGGTGACGTATACTGCGCGCAATTGAAGCTGAATTCGCTATCGGCGGACGAGGCAGCGGAATTTCGCAATCGCGAGGCGGGCTTCGTCTGGCAGTTTCACTATCTGCTGCCGGAATTCACGGCAGCGGAAAACGTGGCGATGCCGTTGCTGGTGCGGGGGCGTACCTGGGCGGAGGCGGCGCCGGAAGCTTCACGCTGGCTGCGTGAGGTCGGGTTGGAGCAACGCGCGCATCATCGCTCGGGAGAGCTTTCGGGCGGAGAGCAACAGCGGGTGGCTCTGGCGCGGGCGCTCATCACCGGTCCAAAGCTGTTGCTGGCCGATGAGCCTACAGGGGACCTTGACGGACAGACGGCGGAAGCGGTTTTCGAATTGATCGCGCGTCTACATCGCGACCACCAGCTCACCTCTTTGATTGCAACGCATAACTTGTCGTTCGCCCGGCGCTGCCATCGGGTTTTGCGGCTGGCGGGGGGGCGCGTGGAAGAGATCAGGCCGGAGTCGTTGCCGGCGTAGCGAAGGGCGCCCAGGCGCAAAGAGCAAGATTTGTAAGACAGAGATTTGCAAGACAATGCGCAAGAGACCGGGGCGCTATCGGCAGCCAAAGGAGACTTGAACAGGTTCCTTCAGTAACATTAGAAAAACGTTTGAGTACTTGGGTTCGGTGTCGTTTGATTGCATAATGACGACAGTAGGGCGACCAGGGGAGTCGAGGAAAGGGCACTATGTTTGAACGTTATACGGAGAAAGCCAGGCGCGTAATCTTTTTTGCGCGCTACGAAGCAAGCCAGTTCGGGTCTCCTTATATAGAGACCGAGCACCTGCTGCTGGGGCTCCTGCGCGAAGATAAGGCCCTGACCAATCGATTCCTGCGTTCGCACGCCTCGGTTGAATCCATCCGCAAGCAGATCGAAGGTCACACCACGATTCGGGAGAAGGTCTCGACATCTGTCGATCTTCCACTAAGCAACGAATGCAAACGCGTCCTAGCCTACGCTGCGGAAGAAGCGGAGCGGCTTTCGCACCGGCACATTGGGACCGAGCATTTATTGCTGGGATTGCTGCGTGAGGAGAAGTGCTTTGCCGCGGAGATCCTGCACGAGCGCGGCCTGCGACTGGCTACGATCCGTGAAGAATTAGCACGGACCAGCCAGGAGAAGGCGCAGCCGCAGCGGCAGCGCGAATCGTCTTTATTGAGCGAGTTTTCCCGCGACCTTACCCAGGCGGCCATGGATAGCCAACTGGATCCGCTGGTGGGCCGCGACGGCGAACTGGAACGCGTGGTTCAGATTTTGTGCCGCCGCACCAAGAACAACCCAGTACTGATCGGCGAGCCCGGCGTAGGCAAGACAGCCATCGTTGAAGGTCTCGCGCAGCGCATTGCCGACGGCGAAGTTCCGTCATTCTTGGCGGATAAGAGAATTCTGGCTCTCGATCTCTCTTTGATTGTTGCCGGAACGAAATATCGTGGACAGTTTGAAGAGCGCCTGAAGACCATCATGAAAGAGCTGATGGAGTCGCAGAACTCCATCATTTTCATCGATGAGCTGCACACGCTGGTGGGCGCCGGATCAGCCGAGGGTTCACTCGATGCGGCGAACATCCTGAAGCCGGCATTGTCGCGCGGCGAGATTCAGTGTATCGGCGCCACCACCCCGGGAGAATACCGCAAGTCGATTGAGAAAGATCGATCGCTCGAGCGCCGCTTCCAGGCCGTCAAGGTTCCACCGCCGAACGAGGCGGACGCGATCAAGGTGCTGTTCGGCATCAAGGACCGTTACGAAAAGTTCCACGCCGTCACCTACACGGACGACGCCATCACCTTCGCGGTGTCGCATTCGAACCGCTACATTCCAGATCGCTTCCTCCCGGATAAGGCGATTGACTTGGTGGACGAAGCCGGAGCGCGCGTGAAGCTGCGCCAGACCTCGCAGCCGGATGAAATCACCGAAGTACAAAAGCGGATCAAATTCATCGTCCACCGCATGGAGAACGCGATTGCGAACCACGAGTTCGAGAAGGCGCGTTTCTACTCCGACGAAGAACGCAAGGAGCGCGAGAACCTGCGCGCGCTGCGCGAGAAATATCACCTCGACGAATCCTCAACCGGCGTAGTCGGCCGCGAGGACATCGAAGACGTGGTCTCGCGCTGGACCGGCGTTCCCATTACCTCGATCAAGGAAGAAGAGACCCAGAAGCTGCTGCGCATCGAGGAAGAACTCCACAAGCGCATCATCTCGCAGGATAAATCGATCAGCGCGCTGGCCCGGGCCATTCGGCGTTCGCGCGCGGGTTTGAAGAGCCCGAACCGCCCCATTGGCTCGTTCCTGTTCCTGGGACCGACAGGTGTGGGCAAGACAGAAGTCGCCCGCACCCTGGCTCAGTTCATGTTCGGAACCGAAAAAGCCTTGGTCCGCTTCGACATGTCCGAATTCATGGAGAAGCACTCGGTCTCGAAACTGATCGGCTCGCCTCCGGGATACGTTGGCTATGAAGAAGGCGGCCAGCTTACCGAGCGCGTAAAACGAGCGCCGTATTCGGTTGTCCTACTCGATGAAATCGAGAAGGCACATCCCGATGTGTTCAACATCCTGCTGCAGGTCTTTGAGGACGGCCAGCTTACTGACGGTCTCGGCAACACGGTCGACTTCAAGAACACGATCCTGATCATGACCTCGAACATTGGGGCGCGCCATCTGCAAAAGCGCGAAGGCTTTGGCTTCCAGTCGACCAAGGACGAAATGGTTTCGACCAAGGTGGAGGAACTGGTGAAGGGCGAGGTGAAACGCACCTTCAATCCTGAATTCCTGAACCGCCTGGACGAAATCATCCTGTTCCTGGCTTTGAGCGAAGCCGACCTGATCCAGATTCTGGAACTCATGGTCACGCAGCTCAATCAGAACCTGGCGCAGAAGTCGATCACGGTGACGGTTGCGGACGAAGCCAAGAAGTGGATCCTCAACCAAACCCTCACCGACCGTACTTACGGGGCGCGGCCGCTACGCCGGGCGTTGCAGAAATATATTGAAGACCCGTTGTCGGAGGCGCTGATTCAAGGCACGATCACCACGCGCCCGGCATTTATCGAGGTCTTTCTCGAAGACAACAAGCTGTTCTATCGTCCGGTGGACGCCGAGAAGACCGAGGGCGTGCTGCTGTACGAAAATAGCTAGCCATCAGCGATCAGTTTTCAGCCGTCAGCGCAAGCTGGCGGCTTTTGTTTTGCGACCAATTCCGTTTCCACGAATCTTGAGATATGACGCACTCACCCGGAGAACGGCACCATGGACAAAGTCAACCTCGCCAACAAATTCGCCAAGATTTCCGAATACTGGAAGCCCTATATCGCCGCCGAACTGAACGGCCAGCATGTGAAGCTCGATAAGCTCAAGGGCGAGTTTGTCTTCCATCACCACGAGCACGAAGACGAGATGTTCCTGGTGGTGAAAGGCCGGTTCCGCATGGAGTTCCTCGACCGCCATGAGTGGATCGGCGAAGGCGAGTTCATCGTTGTGCCGCGCGGTGTGGAGCACAAGCCCGTCGCGGACGAAGAATGCTGGCTGCTCCTGTTCGAGCCAGCCTCCACGCTCAACACCGGCAACGTCGTGAACGAACGCACGCTGCCTCAACTGGAGCGAGTCTAGCGATGGAACTTACTGTTTACTCTGCGGCGTGGTGTCCCGATTGCCGCGAGGCGAAACGCTTTCTGGCCAAGCACAACATTCCCTACAAAGATGTCGACATCGAAACTACGCCTGGCGCCGTGGATGAGGTTGTCAAACACACAGGCAAGCGCGCGATCCCGCAATTCGTGATCGACGGCGAGTGGGTGCAGCCCTACGCTCAGGGCGAGGGATTTCTCTACGACCAGATGGCCAAGCGGCTGGGGATCGCAAAGCCGTAGCCAGCCGCGCCGCAAGTGCCGCATAATCAACGACGGCTTTAGCCGCGGCCGCCGAATGCGATTCTTTCAGCACCTTCCATACCTCCTGTACATCATCTTCCGTACCGTGGAAAAGCCCAGCCGGACAAGGGAAGATGACCGCTCATGTCCGAACCCGAGATTCCGCAGGAACAGAGTCCGGTCAGCGATAGCTGGCAGCAGATGGTGCAGGCCGTGCTGGCCGTGGTGTTGTTGGCTGGTGCGGTGGCCATGTTCCACTACTACGCGCCCGCCACCGCCCAGCGCGCGCAGCCGGACGAACTCCACAAACAGGTGCAGCAACTCACGCAGCAAGTGGCGCAACTCGAGCAGCAGCAAGCAATGCCGGCGCTGGTCCTGAACCGCTACCGGAATTCCATCGGCTACATTTACGGTGTCTACCAGGTTGGTTTCGCGAACCAGCCCGCGGCGATTCGCGCCCGCGTGTCGGGCACTGGATTTCTAGTGGGCGACGGCCTGCTTGCGACCAATCGGCACGTGGCCGAGCCTTGGTATGGAGATAGCGAGGCGGAAGGCCTCATCCATCGCGGCGCAACGGCCATGCTGGAAAGTTTAGTCGTCTTCTTCCCCGGCTCGCCAGAGCCAGTGAGCTTGACGCCGGGTGCAGTTTCTTCCAAAAGCGATCTCGCAGTACTGCGGATGGAAAATAAAGATGCAGTGCGCGGAATTGCCGTGCTGCCGCTGGCCAAAGGCGTCGCCTCGCCAGGAGAACTGGTGACGGTGATCGGCTACCCCATGGGCATCGCCGGGATGGTGGCCAAGTCGCCCAGCGGAATCTATCAGCGGCTGGCCTACCGGCACAACGACATCACTGCAGCCAGCGAACTGGCGGCGCTCTTGCTGATTCGCCCTTCGACCACCTGCGGACATCTGGGCGATGTAGTGGGTGACAAATTGATCTACGATGCGCCCACGGCGCACGGTGGCAGCGGCGGTCCGGTCTTCAACTCCAACGCCGAAGTCATCGGAGTGAACTCTGCCTACATTGACGGATTCTCCGGCGGTACTTTGGGAGTCTCCGTGGAGGCCTTGCGGCCGCTCATCGAGGCGGCAGAAAAGAAACCGTAGCGATTCAATCAGCGAGATGGATGCCAGCCCACGACGTGAGCGCGGTCATCCGCCCGGTTGGGACAGCGTTTCTTTGACTAAGAGTGAGTCAACGATGATTGTGCGTGACCAATCCAGGGCTCACATTGCGGGGCAGCGAAAAACTCCGAGAGACTATTTTGATTTTGCTCTATCGATAGTAGGCGGAATTTGTTTATTGTTTGGAGTGGTGTTCGCACAGGAAATCCACGCCCCCGACGCCTCAGCCCTCGATGGTAAAATCGCAATCGTTTGTTTTGTGTTCATGGGCATCTGCGTAATCGCAGCGCGTGATCGACTCAGCGTGTTGGTCAGTTGCATTGCCTTGCCGAGTGCATTTCTCTTCCTGAAGTTCTGGTCCTCCGGCGACGTAGGGGCGCTGTGGCGGGGAATCGTGTTCCTAGCCCTGAGTTTCACAGTACTCGCGGTGGGTGCGCTGATTGTCTGCTTCCGCCACCGGTAGCCGAGGCCGCTATTCCCGCGCTTCCCGCCGCCCGCTTGTCGTGCCTCGAAACTCAGAAGGCCCAACGCAGCGAGAACTGAATCAGGCGCGGCGTTCCCGTCGTGCTGAGGATTTTTCCGAACGGACTATTGGCGGGACTGGCCAGGTACTGTTCGATATCGGTCACCGACGGCGTACCAAAGTTTGTGTGATTCCAGACATTGAAAAAGTCCGCAGTGAAACGGATTTCCTGCCGTTCGCCGAGCTTGAAGTATTTGATTAGCGAAGCGTCCCAGTTTTGCTGAAAAGGGCCGCGGTAGAGGTTGCGGCCCAGATCGCCGAAGCCGGTTGTGCAGAAGTTTGTGCCATTTGCCAGGCAGGCAGCCGCGTCAACCAACGGAGCCGGTTGGAACACTCCCGGATTCAGGTAGCCGTCGATCCGTTTGTGAATGTCGCCGCCGGTCAAGCCATTGGCGATAGTTGCTCCCGGAGTCAGACTTGCTCCCAACAGCGGAGTGCTGCCCTGGCCCAGGAAGGCTGTACCGGCGCTGGAATCGAAAATCGAGAAAGGAGATCCCGACTGCAAAATGGTCACACCGCTGATTGCCCATCCCCCAAAAACTGCGCGCACAGCTCCACCGGCGTGCGCGAAGGACGGGAGTTCGTAAACGTAGCTGACGGAAAGACGATGCGGGCGGTTGAAGTCCGAGATGCCGCGTGAAGCCTGGATATTGCTCTGGTCGTTGTAAGCCGTGTTGAACGCGGTGTTTCCCGTGGACGTGGCGTCTATGTTTTTCGAGAACGTGTAAGCCGCCTGCAGATAGTTTCGTCCCCAGCGCCGCGAAAGAGTGGTTTGCAGCGCATGGTAGATCGAATAAGCGTCGTTGGCGAATATCTGGTATCCGCTGTAACCGTTCAAGCCGGGGGTTGGCGTGCGCGCAATGGCATTGGAAAATGTGTTGGTTGTGATGGGGCTTGTGTTCCCGCTGGTGTCAGTTACAAAGAAGGGATGAGCCGGGCTGGCATTGACCGACTGGATCGCGTCGCGCGTTTCCCGCAGATGGATTCCTCGCGTTCCCACATAGCCCACTTCCAGCACCCAGAATTTTCCCAAGTCACGTTGCAAGGTGAGGTTCCACTGCTGCGTGTTGGGGACCACGAAGTGCCGTGGAACTTCCAGCACAAAGAGATTCTGCGTGGAATTTACGCCAGGCCCGCCGGCGCAGGAATAGCTACCGTCCTGTCCCGTAGGGCTGTTGGGCGTAAAGCTGATGAGCCGCGCCAGGCAAGGTATCCACGCTGGCGCCAGCGTTCCGGCCGGAGGCACTGCATTGGGATTCGTAGCCGGAGTTCCCGTAAAAAAATCAGACATAGTGAAGCCCGGCGTCTGTCCAAAGAACACGATAGGGATGAACGGCGACTGAAAGCTGAGTTGGTCGACCGCTCCCACATCTTCGCGCACGTAGTAGATACCGTAGCCGCCACGCACCGTCGTTTTGTGGTGCCCGAACACATCGTAGGCAAAGCCGAAGCGCGGTCCCCATCCAGTGGAAACGCTGTTGCGGAAGGTGGAGCCCGCAGCGTTTCCGGATAGGCCAGCCACGCCCAGCTTGTTTACGCAACTCGGGTAAATGAAGGGATACGTTCCGGACTTGGTGAGATCCGACTCGATATTGCCGATATGACAATCGCGATCCGTCCACGCGCCCAGAAATTCGGTCCGCAAGCCGAGGTTCAACGTAAGGTCTGGTCTGGCCTTCCAGTCGTCCTGAGCGAAAACCGCGGAATTGTTCTGCCGGTACTTGTGGTTGTAGACGCCGCCTCCGCCGAAACTGAACTCCGGCGTCCCCTGCACGAAGTTCTGGAAGTCGGTCAGTCCGTTGGAAGTGTTGGTGAAGAAAAGCTGCCCGTTGAATACTTGAGGGAACAACTTGTCGAGATTGACGCGGACGAACTGACCTCCGAACGTGAAGGTGTGCGCTCCGTGCACCCAGCCCAGATTTTCGACGAAGTTGAAGTTGTTCTGTGTCTGGTACTGATTGGCCGGCGGAGTTGGGCCGAACTGGAATCCGGAAGTCAGAAGCGTGAACTTGTAAATGCTGTTGGTGAGATTGCTGGTGGGGCGATCGATGCCGGCATCCGCGACGGTCACGGGATTGACGTTGATGCCGCTGTTGTTGATGTGCACCAGGCCGAAGCGAAAGTCGTTAACCAGGTTGGGTGAGAAAACATGAGTTTCTGCAATACTAAAAAAGCGATCGTGAACCGGGAGGTCGTAGGGAAAGTTCAGATCGCTTGAACTTGCGGGGGCGCCCAGCGAGGCCTGTAAGCCGCCCGCTCCGAAGGGAATATCCTGCTCGGAGTTGGAAAAGAAAAAGCGAGTTGAAATTTTATCCCGGGAATTGTGAAAGTCCCGGTCCCAGTTGGCGGTGAACTGATCGTCTGCGAACTTCCCGGGCTTGCTCACCGTGAATGGAATCAGGTTGCCGACATTGGTGCCTGCCGGGACATTCGTGGGGAGCGGAAACAGGAACCCGTTGGCAGGTGCGCCAAACTGATTGCTTTGGAAGGCCAGCAGCGAAGCCGCCACCGGATCAACGCTGGCCAAGCCCAGATCGCTCGCGAGGGCAGCCTCAGCTCCCGGAGTAGTGCCGCGATCGGCGGCGGGAATATAAGGAACAAAAGTGCTGATAAGCGTCCCCGGAGAATCGCCGCTGCGCTGCCGCGTGCCTTGATAGTTAGCGAAGAAAAATCCCAGTTTGCCCCCTGGAAAGACCGGCCCTCCCAGGCTTACGCCGAAGATGTTTTGCTGAATGACGGGTCGAGGCGAGCCACTTCGGTTGAGAAAATATTCATTGGCATCGAGAACCGTGTTGCGGAAGAACTCGTAGGCATCCCCGTGGAAGGTGTTGGTGCCCGATTTCAAAATCGCATTAATATTGCCGCCTCCGTTGCGGCCCTGGCTGGCATCGTAGAGAGAAGTCTGAACCTTGAATTCCTGAACCACGTCGGGATTGGGCAGTGGCGTGGTGGTCAGTTCGGCGACGTTGTAGTCCGTCGCGCTGATGCCCTCGATTAGATAGTTGTTGTTGTCTTCGCGTTGGCCGTTGACAAAGATGCGGACGCTGCCGCGTCCCAATTGAGAGGCGGCGTTCAAATCGCCCTGCGCTCCTGTGGAGAGCGTAAGTAGTTGCTGGAAATTCTGGGTCGCAAGCGGCAGGGCGCGGATGGTTGCCGTGTCGAGCGCCTGTCCCGTCGTCGCATCGCTGGTGTCGACTTCCTGTACTTCGGCCTGCACCTCAATGTTCTGCTTCACGGCTTTCGGGCTCAGCTTGGCAATGATGCGGGTGGTTTCGGTGACGCGCACTGCAACGTCGGTGAAATCTCGCTGGGCAAAGCCGGCGCCGGTAACGGCCAGTGAGTAGATCCCGACCGGCAAGAGCGGAGCCGTAAAAGAGCCATCAGGGCCTGTCGTGACGGTGCGCTCCAGGATTTTGGTGCCCTCGTTGGTAATGCGCACTTCGGCGTTGGCGATGCTGGCCCCGCTGGAGTCTTGCACTGTGCCGGCGATCGCGCCCGTCGCGCCTCCTTGGGCGAACGCTTGCGCGATGAATGCAGCGATCAGAAGACCGATCCAGATCAACCTGCTTCGTAGTTTCGACATTGCTTCCCCCCTGAGTTCGGAAATGGACTGTGCGGGTTCTGAATGTGTCTCACGAGAGAGCCGGTAGCGCGGCAATAGCAGAAATGGCCCAACCCGTATTCCGTCACGCAGAGTGCGCCGCGCATGCACAAAGGTGATCGCTTGAGGCCAGCTATCGCCATCGGAATACACGTTCCGCTAGAGTGCCCTGGGTTCTGGGATTGCGGAAGAATACTGAAAGAAGGTGCCGATTGGCAACACCTCAGCTAGACATTCAATTCTCAGAGAGAGCGCTCAGGTTTTCTGGAAAACCATCCCGGTTCGCGCAGATGTTCGTCGTCGAGGCGGCGGAGGCGGGCAGCCATCACTCCGCTGCGACCGAGGTAGCCGACGGCCTTGTGATGGTCCGCGCGATCTACCACCGGCAGGCGTCCAATGTCGTAACGCAGCATCTTTGAGGCCGCTTCGGAAACAAGTTCGTCGGAGTGAGTAACCACTAACTTCGTGGCGCCCGCTTGCTGCACAGTCATAGCGCCTGAAGAATCTTTGTCGAGCGCGCGCAGCAAGTCGCCGCGGGTGATGATGCCGCAAAGCTTTCCGGCATCGTCAAGGATCAGCAAGGCTTCGTGGCGAGCCACAGCGGGATCGTGTTGCCCAATGCGCTCGGCCAGGACGCCTACGGTTGTTCCGGCCGCGATCGTCGGCAGTTCCTGCTCCATGGTTTCGGCTACTCGGGCCTGGGAAAGAACGTCCGCTTCGTAGTCCTGATGGACGTGCAGTCCGCGGCGCGCCAATTTTTCCGTCATGATCGAACTCGTGGGCATCAGGAGCATGGCGATGCCATCCGCGATCACGCTGACCAGCATCAGCGGCAAGACGGAGTTGTAGTCGCGCGTAATCTCGAAGGCGAAGATGATGAATGTGAAGGTAGCCCGCGACGCCGCAGCAAAAACCGCGCCCATGGCTACCAGTGCGAAAGCTCCCGGCGAAAGATGAGCGCTGGGCACGAAGTGGTTGGCCACCATGGCAAAGATACCGCCCATGGCGGCGCTCCACATGAAGCAGGGCGCCAGCAATCCGCCGGAGGTGCCGGAACCGAGCGAGACCGCCAGCGCGGCAGCCTTGGCCAGCATGACGACCAGTAAGATCTTCCAGGCGAGCTGGCCATTGAGAATGTCGCCGATGGTGTCGTAGCCGACGCCGAGCACGCGCGGTACAAAAAATCCGATGATGCCCAGGCCAAGAGCGCCGATGGCCGGCCACAACACTTCGTTGATGGGGAGTTTGTCGAACTGGTCTTCCACCCAGTAGAGAAGCTTGCTGAACCCGACCGCGGCCAGGCCGCATATCAATCCTAAGACGAGATAGAACGGCAGTCCGCGCGGGATCGCGAAATCCATCGCGCTGACCTGGAACATCGGTCCCAATCCCAGCAGTTGCATGTGTACAGCGGTGGCAAGGGTGCTGGCGATTACGAGTGGAATAAAAGATCGCGACTTGAATTCAAACAGCAACAGCTCAATGGCGAGGATCACACCGGCGATCGGGGTGTTGAAGGTGGCCGACATGCCGGCAGCGGCGCCGCAGGCGAGCAGCACCTTGCGCTCGACCGCCGTGGTGTGGAAGGCCTGGCCGACGAGCGAGCCGATCGCTCCGCCCGTTTGAATGATGGGGCCTTCCGCGCCAAAGGGGCCGCCGGTGCCGATTGCAATGGCCGCGGAGATGGGCTTCAGAATGGCCACCCGCGGGGCAATACGGCTGCGGTTGAACAGCACCGCTTCCATGGCTTCTGGAATGCCGTGCCCTTTGATTTTGGAAGTCCCATACTTGGCCATCACGCCCACAATGAGACCGCCGATCACGGGAGTGACAATTACCATCCAGCCCAGATGGTTGTGCTGTGCGCTGGTGAAGTCAGCCGACCAGCGATGGAAGAAGAACAAGTTGGTGAACAGGCCGATCAGTTTGTAGAGGGCGAAGGCTACGACCCCGGCCACCAGACCGATTGCGGCGGCGAGAAACGAAACCAGCAACATCCGGAAGGTTGCGGGCGGCGGCGAATCGATTGCGGTGCGAGTAACGTCCTGTTCCGGAGAGATGGGAGCGGTATCGTGCATAGATGCTTTTACGATTTTCCTTTTGAGTGGAGGGTAGGATGCGGGAATGGGCTGTCGCTGCCTTCGCGCATGATGCGGCGAAGTGCGGCCACCAGCTCGGGTGCGGCCAAGCGAATCTCGTCGTGATGATGCAGCGCGAGCTCGCCAAGCACTTTTTCTCCCTTGGAAGTGAGCGCAAGCAGCACTTCGCGCCGATCCTCTCGGGCGCGGGCACGATGAACGAATCCACCTGCCTCCAGGCGGTTCACCAGTTCCACGGCGCTGTGATGGCGGATCTGCATGCGGTCGGCCAATTCGCGAATCCGCGGCCGTATTCCCGCGGGAATGCCCTTGATGGCCAGCATGAGCTGGTACTGGCCGCGCTCCAGTCCGGCTTTCTTCACCACTTGCTCGCTGAAGTGGAGAAAGCGGCGGATCTGGTAACGGAACTCCGCCAGCGCCTGATAGTCCGACAACGTGAGCTTCTTCATGCCGCCGATTGTGTCGTGCCTCGATCCAGTGACCCCCCTTAGTATATCGTAAGACGATATAGAATGGGACGCACGGGAATCCGCTGGATCTTCCGCATCTGTGAACGGTGGGCGTCCCCGCCGCTCGCTTACCGTGTTACACTCTATAATTCGCAGACAAGCTCCCCCTGACACAGGACAACCGATCCGCACATGCTTCTTTCCAAGGAATATGTGGGCTACCTGGCCCGCGAAGTTACCAAGAAACTGATCGCCGCCAAGGCCATCGAGACCTCGGCCGTGCCCAAGGTCACGGAGCGCGTTCATGCCGCCCTGCTCGAAGAACTCACGCTCGAAGACCGCATCAACGACGAAGTCCGCGTCATCCTCGAAGCCTACTCCGAAGAGATGAACAAGACCGGCGCCAATTATCAGGAGATGTTCCGCAAGGTGAAAACCGAATTGGTGCGCAAGTACAAGGCGGTGCTGTGAGACTGAGCCGCGACAAAGTCAACGTGCTGGCGCGTGCCGTCGCTGACGCCCTCAAGCAAATGGACGAGGTCGACTTCATCGAAGACCCCAACACCATCCGCCAGGAAACTCGCAAGATCCTCGAAGAACTTCTCAACCACGAAGCCAGAATCGACCAGGCTGCCCGCCTGAAGATCGAAAGCCAGAAGCGCACCATCCTCGAAGGCTCGCAGGAGTGGGACATCCTCTATCGCAAGTATTACAACGAGGAAGTGAAAAAGCTGGGCATCTGAAGTAACAGCGGTCAGTAATCCGTGATCAATGCCAGTAACGTCCTCCATGATTCGGAGATTCTGTTTTCACTGAACACTGGCCACTGGCCACTGCTAAAAAAGCCCCGCGCTTTCGCGCGAGGCATAGTGGGGGAGGACTCAGTCAAGAAGCCTTCAGGCAGCTTCCCGCCGTTTCTGGATGGTCTGAAGCGTCTGGCGATACTTCTGCGCATTGCCCGCGATCTTCCGCTGCGGCAGGCTGTTGATCCAGAGTTCGTGAGGAATGTCGCGGCGTTCCCGGCGCGTGCCAACCGCTCCGCGGTGCAGCACGTTCGCCGGCCGCTTCTCCGCCGTCTGTTGCGTCCAACCGCTGCCCGAGTTCACGGTGAAGACGCCGATGTAGCCGTTCACCAGCAGTTGAAACGGATTCTGGATCTTGTTCATGCGATCGAACTGCGTTGAGCCTTCGGTGCGGAAACTCTCGAACCACGCCGGGTATACGAAATCGGACAACAAGACGCTGTCGATCTGATAACCGAGGCTATCGTCTTCGCACGCATCGCAAACTTCATAGGCGTAGAGAATTCCCGCAGTGTTGCTGTTCTGCACGAACACGGTGAGGTTGATGTTGGGGTCCCCGAGCATCTCCAGCAGTTCGTGGCTGGCGGTGACCGTCCAGGATGTGCCCGCCTTCAGGTCGCTGGCGGCGAAGACCTTGCCAATGGGGAGCCCGTCGGAGGTGAGGTCGTGATAACCGAGGGCGTTGGCCTGATCGGAGTCATCGAGCAGTACGAGCCACCAGCTGCCATTCGGCGGTTGCGTGCCCTTGGGGACAATGCTGAGTTCGGCGTCCGCTCCCCAGACAGGACCGAAGTCATTGGTTACTTGTTTCTGAAGCGCCGCCACGACCGGTACCACATCCGTGTCGGCCAGCACAGTGCTCTCGTTGATCACAGAAATTTGGATGGTGGGGGTTTGTGCTTGGGTGGGTTGAGGCATACAGGTTGGTCTCCTTTGCAAAGATTCGGAGAACGCGCAGCGTGAGTTGCGTGACTCTGTGACAGAAAGCTTATACGCTGATCCTGTGAGGAAAATGGTTTTGTGGCTAAAAAAGTGAAGCGCAGTTCCAAAATGGAACCGTGCTTCGCTGCCAATCCGCAGGTCGAATTTCATGCCTGGCTCTTCTGCCATTGCCGCCACTATCACGCAAGCCGCTACTGACGCGGGTTTCGATCTCGTAGGGATCGCTCCTGTCAATGCCGCGCCTGAGCTGGCGCACTTTCCCCGCTGGATTGCTGCGGGACATGCCGGCGAGATGAAGTACATGGAAGCGCGCGATGAGCAAGGCCGGCTGAAGCGAGCGTCGCTGGCGCATGCTGCGCCATGGGCTCGCAGCGTTGTGGTCTGCGCCATTAACTACAATACGGCGCAACCGTACTCCACGCAGGTGACGAGTCAAGACCGCGGTTGGATCTCGCGTTATGCCTGGGGACAGCAGGACTATCACGAGTCGGTGATGCTTCGCCTGCGGCGAGTCGAAGCGGCGGTGCGAGAGGCATGTGAAAGCGATGACCTCGTTACGCGCTGCTACGTCGACACTGGGCCGATTGTCGAGCGCGTAGTGGCGAAGTACGCGGGCATCGGATGGATCGGGAAGAACACGTGCATCATCAATCAGAAGCTGGGCTCGTGGATGTTTCTGGGTGTGATCCTTACTTCGCTCGAACTTGAAGCTGGTCACGGAGTAAGCTTGCCCGCACCTGATCGCTGCGGCACCTGCACACGCTGCATCGATGCCTGTCCGACTGACGCCTTGATCGCGCCTTATCAGCTCGATTCCAACAAGTGCATCTCGTATCTCACGATCGAGAAGCGCGGCGCGATCGCTGACGAAGACTTACGCGCCGGGATGGGGAGGCATGTCTTCGGATGTGACATCTGCCAGGATGTCTGTCCGTGGAACCGGAAGGCGCCGGTCACGAACGCCCCTGAGTTCCAGCCGCGGGCGGAGTTGGTGAATCCTGCGCTCGACTGGCTGGCGGAGATGAGTGCCGAAGAGTTCAGCCGGACGTTTCGCGGGTCGCCGGCGCGGCGGGCAAAGCTTACGGGCTTGCGTCGTAATGCTGTAATAGCTATGGGAAATAGCAGCGACCGGAGGTTCCTTCCTTTGCTCGACAAGCCGGCTGGGGATGAGGACGAGGTGGTGGCTGAGAGTGCTGCCTGGGCTATCCGGAAGCTGGCCGATATCCAGACCAAAAAATAATGCAGATCGATCTGGCTAAAATATCTGGAATCAGCAGGTTACGGGGTTCGAGGTATGCCGGGGTATGGCTAAAATATTGAAAGCAAACGACGTACCCGTAAAATATTCCATTCAAAGGACTTAGGTGACTCTGCGTGGGCTAAGTGCCTTGGAATCAGCGGGCCGCTCGTAAAATATTGCATTCGCGGGAGTTATCTCATTGCTATTATGATGTCAAAGAACCAATGCGTAGAGAATATGGTCGCATGGGTGAGGATTGGAGTCAAGGGAATTCGACGGAATTGTGCCTTTGACTTCGCAAGCATCTGGTAAGATTGCGCCTTCCCCCTGATCTCCCACCGGAGGCATGTCCATGTACAACACCCTAGGCATAGCAGTCGTCTTGCTAGCAGCTTTCGCATTCACGTCGGGCAGCAGGTCTGCTGATGCCTCGCCCGTAACTTCCATCAGTCCGCCAATTGTGGCGAGGGGAAAGCTGGTTAATCAAACCGCTCCGATCCCGACCACGTCGCTCTTTACGCCGACGCAAAGCGGCCTCTTCCGCCTTTCTGCCTATGCGACCATTACGACGCCAGACCCGAACAGTTCGTCTTCGTGGGACTACAGCTTTACCTGGACTGATGATTCTGGCCTGTCCCAAGGTGGGGGAGGTCGGGTTCTTTGCGCTTGCGGGAATGACAACACGCCGGGAACATTCACTTGGCAGGGTGTAGCTGGCTTTGGTACGACTCTCATATTTCAGGCCAAAGCCGGAATACCTGTTACGTACACAGTGACGCAGGACGGGCCTGTCGATGCCAGCGTCTACGCCGTGTACTACACGATTGAGCGGCTGGAGTAACTTGAGAGTTAGGCTTTCCTTTCGTTTTTCTCTTTTGTGGCTCCGGCTTGGTTTCCAGCGCGGCCAGGGGCTGGACGGAGACGGTGCTGTATGAGTTTGGCTATCGCCCTGATGGGGAGTCTCAGGTGGGACGGGTGATCTTTGATGCTGCGGGAAATCTCTACGGCACGACATACCAGGGCGGCGCCTACGACGGCGGGACGGTGTTCGAGTTAAGTCCGCAGGCGGGAGGAAACTGGGCCGAGTCAATGCCGCACAGTTTCGGCGTGGGTGCGGATGGGCGCTATGCCTACGCCAGCCTGATATTCGATGCGGCTGGAAATCTCTACGGCACGACCTACAACGGCGGCGCCATCGGGCTAGGGGTGGTTTTCGAGTTGTCGCCGGTAGTGGGCGGGGGCTGGACGGAGACGGTGCTGTATGAGTTTGGCTATCACCCTGATGGGGAGTCTCAGGTGGGAGGGGTGGTCTTTGATGCCGCGGGAAATCTCTACGGCACGACATACCAGGGCGGGGCTTACGGCGGTGGGACGGTGTTCGAGATCACGCCGTAGCGTCGGTACCTCGGCGAGAGACAGCAGATTCCTCCGCTCCGCCGTCCCCTTCGGCTTCGCTCAGGGTCCGGCTCCGGTCGGAATGACAAAGCTGTGAAGCGTCGCCGAGCCTGCAAGAATTGTCCGCGTCCGCCTTGACATCAAAGCTGCCCCGCACTAGAGTTTAGTTCCGCTTCAGAAGCAAGATTCTGGAGCGTCCCTCCCCAACGACACGAAGGCACTCGTCCAACTTGCGACCCGGAGGATTTCCCATGCGAAGCAAGAAACTGTCCATCGCTCTCACGCTTCTATCGACAATTTTCGCCGCGACTCTGGTTATGACGGGCGCGCGTGCGTTCGCCCAGACAGAATCGGTACTGCACATATTCAACTACTACAGCAAGGACGGCACAGGACCCCTTGCCGGCATGGTTTTCGATGCCTCGGGGAACCTCTACGGCACAACCCTGGCGGGCGGCGCTCACAACTGCGGCACAGTTTTCGAGTTGATGCCCAAAACTGGTGGAGGATGGACGGAGAAGATTCTGCATAGCTTCAACAACAACGGCAGAGACGGTTACTCTCCACTCGTCGGCCTGGTTCTCGATGCCTCTGGGAATCTTTATGGCACGACGAGCCAGGGCGGGCCTAATAATGGCGGGGTGGTGTTCGAGTTGTCTCCCAACGCCAGTGGGGGCTGGACCGAGAAAATTGTGCACGGCTTCACCATCAACGGCACGACTGGTTTCTATCCTCAGGCCAGCCTGATCTTCGACGCCCTCGGCAATCTCTACGGCACCACGAACGCCGGTGGCACTCATGGCCCGGGGGCGGTTTTCGAGTTGATGCCCAAAGCGGGTGGGGGCTGGACCGAGAAGGTGCTGTACAGCTTCAACAACAACGGCACGGACGGGAAGCTACCCAGAGGGGGCTTGATCTTTGATAGCGCCGGCAATCTATACGGCACGACGTATCAGGGTGGCGCGAGCAACGGCGGTACGGTCTTCAAGTTGACACCGGCTGCGGGCGGGAGTTGGACGGAGACCGTGCTGCACAATTTCGGCAGTGGCCAGGATGGAAACACTCCTATGGCCGGCCTGATCCTCGATGCTGCCGGCAATCTTTATGGCACGACGTTCTATGGCGGCGCGAATGCGTTCGGTATAGTTTTCGAGTTGACCCCGGGGGCGGGCGGAACCTGGACGGAGACCGTCCTGCATAACTTCACCAACAACGCAACGGACGGCGGCTTTCCCTCTGTCGGGTTGATCTCCGATTCCTCCGGCAGCCTTTACGGCGCGACGCAGAAGGGTGGATCTCTCGGGTACGGGGTTGTGTTCAAGCTAACGGCCGCGGGCGGGAGCTGGACCGAGGCGATTCTGCACGATTTTGGTAGCAGCAGGGACGGGGTAAGCCCACAAGGAGGCCTGATCTTTGATGCTGTCGGCAACCTCTACGGCACGACGTATGAAGGCGGCGGCAGCTGGGGGACAGTGTTCGAGATCACACCGTAGCTACAGTGCTCCAGCAAGAGACAGCAGGTTCCCTTGGGCTTCGCTCAGGGCAGGCTCTCCACTCCGCCGTCGCTGGCGCTCCGGCTCCGGTCGGAATGACAGGCCTCTCGGACTGCTTTCTCTGTTAGCGCAGTCTTGCGCCGCGAAATATTCTCCTAGCGCGAAACCCGGCGCTACCAGCTGCATCGACTCCCACCCTTGCAAAGAACGCAAGGATGGGGCTCCCTCAGTGGGAACGGCGCACGCAGAGACCACCGAGGGACGGGCACCCGGCCTTGAAGCGATGTCTACGGTTATCTCCGTATGGACAAAGAGCAACTTACTCCCTAAGCTTTGCCGCGTGTACCACACAGCGAGTCAGCACTTACACGCTGTTATGGGAGAAACTCTTAGTGGCGTTGTAAGTCCTCCAATGAGTTCATCGGTGGCAAGAGCCCGAATGCAAGCATTGAGGTTGCCGCGCTTTTGGGGTAGCGACACTTGTTGGATACCCGCCAGCTCAGGATTTGAGGACCACGACACCGCAAGCCCGACGACACCCTACTTACCGGACCGAACCCCGCTTTTTGACTGAGGATACCTCGCCATGAGACGCCTTCTGTTCATTTACGCCATCCTTCTGCTAAGTCTTGGCCTCAAGAGCTGGGCTTCGCTTGCATTTTCCACTTTTCAACACTGCAATCAGTCCAGTACCACGATCCTGACTTGTTCCGCTGCGATGACGTTTGCCAGTGGCGATTTCGTCGTTCTCTACGCCTCAGAAGATGGATCGGGCTTTACCTATACGGTAAGTGATAGTTGCAACCAGGCGTGGGTTCGTCAGTCCTCGGCGTCATTTACTCAAGGAACGCTCGTACAAATTGATGCATGGACAGTTTCCAATGCCACCGCCGGCAGCTGTACCGTTACAGTGACGCGCTCGGCCACTGCCACCCGGCGGTTCCAGTGGGTCGCGGCTACCTACTCCGGAGCCTGGAAACTTGGAGCCATGACGAGTGGCGGCAACGGTAATAGTGGGACATGCAGCGTATCTTTGACTACTCAGGACAACAACAATTTTGTAGTCGCCGGATTTACGAATAGTGCAGCCGAAACATACACGGCGAACACCGGAAACCTGCGGGGGCAAGACAACAACACCGCAGGTGCTTCAGCACTTAACGACAATAGTGCCGTTTCTCCTGGCTCGGTGACCAACACGGTGAGCCTATCCTCCAGCGCGTCTTGCGCTAAAGGGGCAATTGAACTTCGCGCATGCGGACCACCGGCCTACAACTGTTCTTACTCGGGGGTCGATGCGAAGCAGTGGCCGAATCCAATCCCGAACATTGGCACAACCAGTAATAACAACCTGGATGTGATCGATACATCGTATGGGCTGACGCAGCCGGGTATCGTTCATCGCTGCACCGACCGCAACTCTGCTAATTATGGTGGGCAAGGACGTTTGAACGTTGGCTACTCCGCGGGGCTTGGCGGATCAGGTGATGGCGTCCTGTGGGATACGTCCTCCTCGATGATGCACGTCAACATCACCACGGGCAACACCGGAATCGTGCTCTTCAATAACAGTATGCGAGCCTGCACGCAACTCATTACCCAGAATCTCGACCAAACGAACCCTAATTCCAATACGACTTTGACGGTTTCCTTTGGCGGAGGCGGTTTCAGCCTGGGAACGGCTGGAAAATGGATCGGCTACGGCGCAACGTATTGCGGCCCGTCTTGCACTACAGCCACAACTACACAGGCGAGGGCATACTCAATCAACGGCGGCAACGGACAGTGCACCACGCTCGGGACGAACGGGTGCGGCCAGTTCACCTACCAGCAAATCGCTGACTTAGTGTATGGACTCCCGATCTCGAATGGCGTCGCCGGCAACGCGCCTGCTTGGACGCATAACACCGTTTACGGCTTTGGAGCAATTGTTTCGTACACCTTGGCGAGCACACAGTACCCATCGTGGGGTCAAGGAGTGGCCTTCAGTCTGGGAGACATCATCCATCCGATCACGGGGTGCTCCTTCAAAGTAACGGTAGCGGGAACGACGGGAACAATGGCACCCAACTGGAGTTCCAAATGCCCGCAGGGGACGGCTGTCGATAACGGGGTCACGTGGCGAGAGATAAATGACAACTCGACAAATCTCGGTCCTACGTTCGTCTTTCAACAAATGACGGTAGGCGGATGTACGTCAGGTGCCTCGGCGCCGACATTTCTCAATCTTACAAACGCTACCACCCAGATGCCGCAGGGCCATCCCGACCTCCTTTCCATTACCAACGAATCGTCTCCATCAACGTGCAGTTGGGAGAACATCGGGCCTAACGTTACTCCGCCTTGGTCAACGTTCGGAGGCACGGGCGACAATGATGCCTACATCACCGTGGGTACGAGCAACGAGACTTACGGCTCAGGTCCTTCCGGCACAGGAGCGTACGGCAATTGGAACGGCGACCAGGGCACGGGTATTTTCGCGGTGCAATACGACCAAGCAACCAACACCTATCACCTGTACAACACAGCTACCGGGATCGCTACCGATTACAAATGTACGGGTGGCAGCGGTTACAACTGCTCGGGAGGTTCATTCACAACCACGGTGCTCGGCCAGGTGAACGACAATTGCCGCACCTATATCCACAATGTTAAGGGTCCCTACGGCAATTACGCGATCATCGCCAAACAGGCCACGATCAGCGGAACCTGTACTCCTGGATTTTTCGTGTGGCGCGCACCGCAGACTCCATTCAACGCTGGAACTCAGATAGTAGAGATGACGTTCCAGCCCAACCACTGGGCCGTTGGAAAGAATGACCTGTTTGCTGAGGCCACCTCCAATTGGTCTTGCACAGGGAAAGGCTCTTGCGGAGTGTTCGGCACCATCACGCCGCTTTCTGACCCCCAGAACTTCAACACGCCTCCAGCCGATTGGACGACAGCTCCGGGCTGTAGCACCACTCCGCCATATACTTCCACTCCTCCCTGTACGCCCTCTAATAACGTAGATAGCCACCTAAGCTGGGCCTACAACCCCAGCGAGGCTGACACCTCTCCCGCCTGCGGAACAATGTACAACGTCGCTACGCTCAGCCCCGTTGAGTACATGGCATGGCAAGGTGAAGAAATCTGCGTTACTACGACACCGACGACAACAACTCCGCTAAATGGGAACCCAGGTCAGAAGCAGTCGCGGTTCACACACACTTTTGCCGGCGGTTCCAATCCGAACTTCGACGGGCAATTTCAAATCTCGCAAATGTCTCAGGACGGAAATTATCTGGCCTTCACTACCGACTGGATGGGCGCTAACGCGAACGGATCCGTCGGATTGGGCTGCAACACCAGCGGATGCGCGGCTCCCACGGTGGCCAACGGTCAGCTTATCGTCAACCCGCCGTCTGGTATCACCTATACCTGCCTGGGCTCTCCTGTGTGGCAGCCGACAACGTCGTATGCCACGGGCGCCTTAGTGGGACCGATTGCGGGTACGAGCGGTAGTGGGGCAGTGTTTGACGTCTTCCAGGCGACGACAGGCGGGACAACCAGTTCCACAGCACCGAACTGGGCAACATGCACTGGCGTTCACGGATGTAACCCCAATGGAACTGGCGGGACTGACGGAACAGTGACTTGGCAGGAGGTTGGGAAGGGCAATTGTGCCTCAGACGTGGTAGTTGTGCAGCTCAAGTGAACGAAGACAGGGGGCAGGTCACAACTCGGGCACCATCCCTAAGATCCCGCAGGCAAAGTGTGCTTAGGACGCCTTACAGTTTTTGAGCCCGAACCAGCTACCGTTCTGAACCTGCGGCTGGCTCAGGGCAGGCTTTGCGCTCGACGATTTCCTGTTCGGCTTTGCTCAAGCTACGGTAGAAATGATAGTCGTTTCATTCTGCGGCACGGTACGGGTCCATAGACTGCGGACCCTTAGATTTCGCGCTCTGCCGCATTCCTCTATCTCCTGATGTTTCTGTCAGATACGCGCCGCAATCGGATTCCTTGTCGGTCTGACTTCGGTAACTCGCATTCCCCGTTTTGGACAACTAACCTGTTCGGAAAGGGTTCTTACTAGGGGAAGCTATGCCTTGTCTGGGGAGGGTCCGGTGCGCCTTGGGCACGTTGTTGGTGCTGGTGGCGGGGTCCGCCTGCCTGGCCGGGGCATCGTCGGCGACGCTTCTTCTGGAAGAGCCTTACGGCAGGATGGGATTCTTTACGGCCACCGGACACGCGGCGGTGTACTTGTCTGGAGTCTGCGCAGAGACGCCGCTGGTGCTGCGGCCTTGCGCTCCGGGAGAGCTGGGAGCTGTGATCAGCCGTTATGACGGAGTGCACGGCTATGACTGGCTGGCGGTGCCGCTGATTCCTTATCTTTACGCGGTCGAGCAGCCGGAGGATATCCCGCTGTTTGCGGATCCGAAGATGGTCTTGTTTCTGCGGGACCAATACCGGCGCAGGCATCTGGAAGAGGTTGCGCCGGACCGCGACGGCGGCGGAACTCCGGGCGGGAACTGGTATGAACTGGTGGGGTCGTCTTACGACCGCGCGGCCTACGGGTTTGAGATCGAGACCACGGCGGCGCAGGATGACGCGTTCATCCGTGCCTACAATGCGGCGCCGAACCGGTCGCGCTTTCATCTCAGCTACCGCAATTGCGCCGATTTCGCCAAGGATGTGATCAACTTTTATTATCCGAGGTCTTTGCATCGCAGTATCGTTGCCGATATTGGGATTACCACGCCGAAGCAGATGGCGAAGACGCTGATCAAGTTCAGCGGACGGCATTCGGAATTGCAGTTCTCGCGCTTTGTGATTCCGCAGGTTCCGGGCAGCGTGGCCCGAAGTACGCCGGTGCATGGAGTGGTCGAGTCTTTCCTCAAATCAAAGAAGTACATTGTTCCGGCCGCCGTGGCTTATCCGATCTTTGCGGGATGCGTAGTAGTGGTGTATGTGGGCACGGGCGCGGGGCACTTTGATCCGGCGCGGCAGGCGCTGGTCTTCAACGCGGAGCGCGCTCTGGAGCCGCCGCTTGCGGCCGAGGATCGCCGCGCCTACCAGAGCGAACTGAATCGGCTCGCACTGAATCATCTGGTAACAGACCCTGCGTCGGAACTCAACGGCGTCCGCGTCGAAAAATGGGGACGCCTGTCGCGCAACGCAGTCCCAGATCTCGATGCCCAGGGGCATCCTGTCTTCAAGATACAAGTGGGAGAGGAAGTGGTGAGTGTGGGCGTCTCCGATAGCAACATCTTCACCAACGACGCGCCGGAGGAATTCACTCAGCAGCTTCTTGAAGCCCGCCTGCATGCGGAATTGCGGCGTGGATCTCCGCCCAAGGCTTCCGAAAGCGATGTCACGCGCGACTGGAATCTGCTGCGGAAGGCCATGAACGGTTCTGACGTCGAGCTGGCGGCACGGACCCGCAGACCGCTGCAGACCGGCTCGCAAGTGCGGTCGTATCACGCCGGGAATCAGCCTTGAAAGTCAGTGGTCAGTGGCCAGTGCTCAGTGGTCAGTCAAGGCCAACTGATTAAATTCCGACATCCCTTTTACTGTTGCTGCTGCGGTGGCTGTTGCGGCGGCTGCGGCATTGGGATGCCTGGCCTGCCCGGATAAGGAATCGGGGGTTGCCCGCTCTGTTGCTGTTGCTGCTGCATTTGAAGTTGGCGCTGCTGCATCTCCTGCAACATTTGCTGCGGAGTTCTTACCCCAGGCTGCTCGGGCGGGGGCGCCTGTTGTTCCGCTTCTGCGGCGCCCTGATCCTGATTATCGTCGGTGTTTTCTTCCTGCGCGTCGGGCTCGGGAGTTTCCGCAGCCACCTCCGCCGGAGGCGCCATATTGTTGCCGGCCTCCGCCGATTGAGAGGCGGGATTGTCTGGTCCGGTCTTGGCCACCAGCACCACACGCACCAACTGGCTTGCATTGTCCGGCGAGCCCAGCAATATGTAATTGAAGCGTGATCCATTCAGCAGTTCGGCGACTACTTCACGGGCCGGCCCGGGACCGAGGCGCGTCACCACTCGTTCATTGGCGGTGGCCGGGATTTCGATGTCGGCCGAGGTGTGCTTACGGACTCCGCGCAGAACGTCACCCAGCGTGGAGTTCGGGGCGACAATCGTGAGCAACCCATCCTGATAGCTCACTTGCGGGGCCACGGCCGGAATGGCGTCCAGCGGAACCTGCGGCACGGGGCCTTGCGTCCCCGAAGGGAGTGGAGGCGGCAGCGGCTGCTGTTTCTTGACTTTGTGTGCGCGATGCGACGTCTGTGTATCAGCCCGGCCCACAATCGGCAGGCACAGAACGCCCGCCACCAGCAACCCTGTAAGCTTGATTCCCGCGCTCATGACAATCCTCCGCGATTCCTACTCTTCTTGGCTCTTCTTGGGAGACGGTAGGTAAGTAATAGCAATTCTAGCACCGCTTTTGGACACCAGAACCCGACGTCGGCCACCCCTCACAACGGCTCTACCATGTAGAACGTATTGACTTTACTCTCTTGCAGGCGGAAGGTCGAGAGCAGGCGCAACCCCAGATGTGCAACTTTTTGCGCTTACGGGAAATCGCGCGGAGCGTAAAATCGGCGGGGAGAGGGAAGTCGTGACTGACGCAAATTGTTACTTGCAGGGCGTCCTGAAAAATGGAGCGGTATTCACGATTCGGCGCGGCGGTTGGCTGCCGCTTTGGGCCGCAGCGGTTTTGCTGGCATTCTCCGGGTCGAGTGTGTTTGCAGAGAGCTGCCAGACCGCGAATGAAATGGATGACGCCACGCGAACCTCGCTCACTACCGCCGCTCTTCGCGACTTCGGACTCGTCGCCAAAGGCGATGCGGCATCGCTGCGGCAGAGTTCGATTCCAAGCCTCGCGGCTGATTTTTCCGGCATTGAGGCCAGGGTCAAGGAGAACCAGGCGGCGCTTGCCGCTTCCAAAGCGGTTGCGCGTCCGCCGTTCCTACTTGTAGCGGAAGGAACGGCAGCCATCCCGCGCGCTGAATTTTTCTGCGGCGTTTTCGGAAGCAAGGGTCAGACCCGCGACAGCGCCGTGTTTACTTTGAATAATCTTCCTCCCGGAAAGTATGGCGTGGTGATTCTCGACGCACCGTCAGCGAAAGGGTCATTTACCGTCTCGCTGATCCTGCAACAACAAGGTTCCGACTGGAAGCTCGGCGGGCTCTACATCAAGTCCGGACAATCCGCCGGCCACGACAGCGACTGGTATGCTGCGCGCGCACGCGAATTCGCAGCGAAGGGACAGAAACACAACGCGTGGCTCTACAATCTTCAGGCAATCTCTCTGGTTTCGCCCCTGCCGTTCATGAGCACCGCGGTCACCGACAAGCTTTACGACGACTCTCAGAAGTCGCAACCGGTGGACTTTCCAGCCGAAGGCAAGACTGCGGATCTTTTCGTCGGTGGAGTGACTTACAAGCTGACCGCGCTTTTCCCTGAAGTGGTGGGCAATGACCTGGATTTGATCGTGAGATACCAGGCGAGCGATATTTCCAACAGTAACCAGACTTATCAGAACAATGTTGCGGTGATGAAGGCGCTGGTGACCAAGTATCCAGAGCTGCGGGATGCGTTTGCCTCCATCGTGGTTCGCGCCGTCGATCCCAGCGGGCGAGACTATGGAACCATGCTGGCGATGAAGGATATCAAGTAGCAGTTCTCAGTTCTCAGTTCTCAGTTCTCAGTTCTCAGTTCTCAGTTGTTCTTCTAGTAGGCATTCCTCCGGATCTTTGTCGTCGCGTAGGCCCAGGAACACCGGGGCGCGCAGTTTGGGGCCGCTGCCGTGGCTGGCGCCTTCGGTCCATTCCGCGTATTCGATTTCCGCCACCAGTTCCGGCTTGACCCAGTTTACTTTTCGCAGCGCTTCGACTTCGCCATGAAACGGCTTTTGTTTCGTCTCGCGTTTTTTCAGCATCTTCCAGATTTCGCCGAGTGACTTCTGGTTGAAGCCGCTGCCGGCTTGTCCCACATGAATCAACCTTCCCTGCCGGTCATAGAGGCCGAGTACGACCGAGCCAAAATTCATGCGGCTGCCTTCCGGCTCGGTGTAGCCGCCGATTACGGCTTCGAGGCGGTGCCTGATCTTGATCTTCAGCCACTCGTTCGAGCGGCGCTCCTGGTAAATGCTGTCGCGCTTCTTCGCGAGAATGCCTTCGAGGCCTTTCTGGCGCGCCATTTCGAACAGTGCCTTCCCTTGCTTCTCGTAATGATCGGAATAGCGCAGAGCATCTCCTGCGATCAGGAGTGAAGCTAACTTTTTCTTGCGCTCTTCGAGCGGGAGCTTGCGCCAATCGTAGCCATCGAGATAGAGCAGATCGAATGCGTAATACAGCACGGGTACATCCGCATTGCTGGCTCCGCGGCGGTCGCCGGGACGAAAGCCGGTACGCTGCTGCATCAGGCTGAACGAGGCTCGGCCCTGCTCGTCGAGCGCGACCACTTCGCCATCGAGGATTGCGGTCTTTGCGTTGACCGACTTTGCCAGATCCTTCAGTTCGGGATAGCGGGCGGTCAACTCGTTCTGATTTCGCGAGACCAGACGCACTTTGCCGTTCTCGATGAATGCGACCGCGCGGTATCCGTCCCATTTGATTTCGAACAGCCAGTCCGGGCTATCGAAGGGTTCATCCACCGTTGTTGCCAGCATGGGATGGATGGCCGTCGGCATGGGGCGCTTGGCTGGCGCTGAGGAGATGGAGGGGGGAGCTTTTAACACGGGGGACACGGGGTAAATCTTGGGGTGGGATGAAACTGGCGTGATTAGATTCTCCGAGGGTTTAGGTTGATTTACCCTGTGTTCCCCCGTGTCCTCTGTGGTTAATTCTTTGGTTTTTTTTTAGCCGTCGTTTTCTTGGCGAGATTTTTCTGGTCAAGTCTTGCGACCGCCTCGGCCAGCCATGCGGCCTTCAGCTTGCCGCGTCCGGCAGCGGGACGGCTTCTCCACTCCCTCGATCCTTCATCTCCTGCGATTTCTGCCAGGCTGCGCTTACTCAGCACCGACTCGTCGTACTCATCGATGTCATAGCCTTCGACCATGTGGTCGTCATGCTTCTTGATGAGCAGCCATTCGTTTCCCTTACTCCCCGGACGCCGCCCCTTCATCTTCACGATCGCGAAGTCACCATTCAACTTCTTGCCTTTGAGACGAAACTTCAAATCGCCCTTGGCCAACATCGCGGCTGCTTCGGCCTCAGTGCCGGGCACATACTTGCCTTCCACCGGAATTGGAGAGAGCGGCTGCCACGTGCCCACATCCCACACCATCACCGTGCCCGCGCCGTAATTGTTTTCCGGGATGATGCCTTCGAAATCGAAATAGGAAACCGGATGATCCTCGACCTGCATGGCCAGCCGCTTGTCTGCCGGATCCAGAGACGGCCCCTTCGGCACCGCCCACGACTTCAGCACGCCCTCCATCTCCAGGCGAAAGTCATAGTGCAGCCGGGTGGCGTCATGCTTCTGCACCACGAACCTGTGCCCCGCCTTAGCCTCGACTTTCGGCGGAGGCTCCGGCGTCTCCTCGAACTTGCGTTTCCGTTTGTATTCCTCCAGTGCCATGCCGTCATTTTACTCACTAAGGGTTCAAAATGATGAGTGCATCGATGCGGCGTCCCGTCCGGACACGGATTGCAACGTAAATAGCGCCGAGGGAACGCTGGCGATGAGGATGGGAGTGGAAATGGCCCCGGCGCTATCCAGAGCGCCGGGGCGCCGGGCCTTAAGCTGCTTTTTTGGCAGCGATACGATGGGGAGTGGAGTGCGCGACGGTGAAGGTTTGCACCTGCGGGTCGCGCTTCAGAAGGGGTTTGAGTGAGTCCACGATGCTGGAGTACTGCTCGCGCTGGTAGCGCTCGGCATCCTGTTTACTGTTCCAGAAGCTGATGGAGAGCTGCCGCTCGCCGCCCTCTTCCGGCTCCAAAGCAATCAGGTCGACAAACCCAGGCTGTTTTTGCAGGATGGGAAGGACCTCGTTGCGCAGTTTGTTCTCGAATTCTTCCTTTCGTTCCGGTTTCACGTGGCATTCCACAATGCGTGTAAACATAGGGGAAACTCCTTTCGCATTTTTTGGGAAGGTGATGTTTTTCCGGCCCGCCGGTACGGTGGCTCGAAGATCAGCCTGCGCGGCGGGGAAAGTTGCTGTGGTTTAAGTGACGTTCAACTGCAATTATAACGCTGCACGGGGGCGATTTTTCCGAAAAATGCAAACGCAAGTATGAATTTTTATTTTCTTCTGTCCGTTTTATTTAGAATCGCACCCATGATATGCAGCTTGCATGAGCGGCATCTCGTTCTCTCAAACAACAATACTTAGATGCAACGCGAATTCCCCGAAGTGCCGCTGGTCGGTGTGGGCGCCATCATCATCGAAGACGCCCGCGTGGTGCTGGTGAAGCGCGCGCACCCGCCGCTGCAAGCCGAGTGGTCCATTCCCGGAGGCGTGCTCGAGGTCGGCGAACTGGTGCGCGACGCCGCCATCCGCGAGGCTCGCGAGGAAACCGGACTCACCGTCGAGCCCGGCGAACTGCTGGGCGTCTACGACCGAATTCTGCGGAGTCCCGAGCGGCGCGTGCAATATCACTACGTTTTGATTGATTTTCTCTGCCGCCGGGTTGCGGGAGATCTCGTCGCTGCCAGCGATGCGGCTGAAGTTCGCTGGTTTACGCGAGAGGAACTGCCGGGGCTGAAACTGGCGGAAGACACATTCGACGTGATCGGCAAAGGCTTTGCTCAACTACGGGCTTAGTCATAAACACAATCGATGGCCCTGCGAGGAAATTATCGCAAGGCCCCGACGACCCATTCCTCACTGCTTGGGGTGAGACACGCTCATGGGATAGGAAGCGATTAGAAAATGAGCCTGGTCACTGTCGACCGGTTCAAGGTCGAGGAGAGCCTGGTCTTTGCCCCCAAAGGTTCGCGTGCGGAAGTAATAAACCTTACCTGCTTCCGCGGTGAAATGCGCCAGGGCGATCATCTGGTTTGCCACGGCGAAATGTGATTGTCGATTGGCACACACATGATGCTCGCCCGGCTCCACGGACACCGAAAAATAGGAATTGCGCTGGTCGGCACCCACCCATGCTCCGTCCATCCCAATTTTCGTGGTTATGCACGCTCCGAGGCAGCGCACTACGCCGACGTCCTGGATGAAATAAATCAACGCCTTCCCGGCCTCGGGCTGCGCCAGCGCGTGCTGGGATTCGTCCCTCCTGGTATCGAAGTTGGTGCTTTTGGGACCGCAGGCCATCGAAACTACGCCCGACCCTTCCTGGGCGAATGCGCATATTGCCAGCAGCATCACAACGAGAGTGGTTCTCATGATTTTCCTCCTACTGCATGCAGAAAATCAGTTCATTCTGCTCTACTGGCAGTTTACGCCTCCTTGTTCTTATTAGACATCTGTGTGGAATGGGCCTCGCTCGCGGCAATTCGTCAGGTCTGCGCGCAAAATGAATCGCGAAGAGGGAGAAGCCCCCGAAGATATTCGTTCTCCGGGGGCTCTCCTTATCTAGGCAACACGATGAGGTACTCGGGATTGGTGATGCTGTGAGGCGACCCCGAAGCCTGCGTCACGCTCGTCGAGGTCACGGTAAATACATACAGCTTCCCCGCGGAGCGGCTGAGCGCATACAAATGATTCTGGTTATCCCAGAACATCTGGTCCACTTGCTTGGTGACGAGCAGTCCGGTGTATTTCGTGATCGGATTGGCGCCGTTGAAATGAAATATCTGCATCCCTGAAGTCCCTGCGACAGCAAGATACTTCCCCGAAGGCGACATCCAGTAATTAGTGATGCCGTTCACCGAGACGCTGGGCATGTTCGAGGACGTGCTCGACGTGGTCAGGTTGCCCGAACTATCAGCCGTGTAGGTTGCCAGTTGATACGGACCCTGACTGACCCAGTTCCCGTTGAAGGGCTGAATTGCCACAGCGAGATGATTGGTGGGATCGGCCGCAGCCAAATACGGGCAATAGAAATCCCCCGACGGCGGCGTCGGATACGGCGGGTTGGTGTTCAACCATGTGAGCGTCCCGTTGCTGCTGCGCTGCACCCCGTAGATCGAGGGGGTGAAGTGATAGCAGCTCGATGAGTACGCAAACGCATTGTCTCCGATAAAACTGGTCACGCTTCCAATCGACGGGCCTCCCGACAAGTCACCGACGTACGTGAGTTGGCCGGTGGTGTTGTTGATGCTGTATTGCAGGTAGTCATTGTTGGTCGTGTAGTAATCGGCATACAACGATGTTCCGGTGTGATCGAGGAAAAGATTCACCACCCCGCCGTTGGGCTCCGCGGTGTAGGAGTCGACCTGCTTCAGTGCGCCATTCGAGGCAATGGAGAAGGAATCGATGTCGACGCCATTGGTTCCGAACAGCCATTTACCATTCAGGGCGATATAGCTCACGCCACTGGTTGAAAACGGCGAACCTGACACAGCGGTCAGCGATCCACTGGAGGCGGCAGAATAAGCATTGATCTGAGTTTTGCCGCTGCTTGGGCTGCTCGATACGTAAACATACGCTGCTGGGGAAGAGCTGGCCGGGGAAGAGCTGGCTTCAATCGGATTGCTGGCGTCGGTTGGTGAGGACTTGACCTGAGCGGATGCCAGAACTGCGCTGGCGAAGGTCGCTGTGAGTGCTAGGAAGACCACAGAGATGCTGCGGGACATACCACCTCGGAAAATCCACTGCAGAATTGGAAATCGGACGAGCGCAAGTTAAGATGCTGCTGGACGGAACTGTTGTTGTCGGCAGCAGTTGAAATGTCCCTAAAACAAATGCCACATAGGGTCTTTAACTTGCCGGTCTACGGTTTTTCCCGGTGCGAAGAATTCTTCCTGTCCGCCTAGGCGCTGTGACCGTTACAGTGCAGCACGCCCAGATACGCGCTCCACGGACCGACTGCATCACGATACTGGTGGGCCATTACGCGGGATATCTGGTGCAGATGAGTGAGGTCGTGAACGGCCCATGTCGCCAGAAGTTGCGATAGCGTCACCACTCCCAGCTCTGGATGCGTTCCTCGGCGGGCCAAGTCTTCCGGGTGCAAATTCAGCGCCGCGAGTGCAGCTAGATTCTGTTTACGCAGGCGTGCGAATTCGTCGAGGAGCTGTTCGAGCGACTTGCCTTGACTCTCTTTCGCCTGCGCGAAGCGATCAAAGGGATCGAATGGCCGCGCTTCTCCGTGCTCCAGAATGATCTGCGCGCGCGGCATCCAGTCCGTGCGCTCCCCGACGATCAGGTGGCCGACGATGTCGAACGCGCTCCAGGTGTCATTTGCTTCGTTACTGCGTCGTTCGTTACTGCGTCGTTCGTTGCCGCGCACCCACATATCGGACAGCCCGCGCAACAGCGCATCTAAAGTTGCGGGAGTGCGCGTGAGAACTGCAATGGACTCGGCCAGGCTGAATTCCGTTATGCTTGCCATGCTTTCGTAGATGCGAGGTTGACCCTTTGGACTCAAGCCGGAGTCCCTCCATCTGTTAGCTTAGTCGCAGCGGCATGAGAAGTTGATGGGAACCGCCACAAAGCTTGCCACGGTGGGAGATATTTTTCGCCAGCGCTGTCCCCGCTGCCGGATGGGAAACATTTTTCGGTATTCCATCTTTCGCGGCTTTCCCAAGATGCACGAGCGCTGTCCTGTGTGCGACCTCAAGTTCGATCGTGAACCCGGCTACTTCCTCGGCGCGATGTACGTCAGTTATGGCTTGGGGATCCTGATTGTCGCGTTCATCGCCGCACTATTGTGGTGGCTGACCGGTTGGTGGATCACTAAAGATACCATCTGGGCCATCGTGATATTCTTGCCGCTCGCACCCACGATTACGCTTTTGGCCCGCGTCCTCTGGATCTATCTCGACCAGACCATCGACCCCGAACGCACACCCTGACTTAGCGCTTCAACGCTTCCAACGCGGCCTGCCGCCCCTGCAAGAAGCGCCGTACGGCTGGGTCGCGTTCCAGCCCAATCGCGCGCTCGTAGGCGTAGCCGGCCTCTTCATGCGCCCCGGTCTTCGCCAGCAACTCCGCGCGCGCCGCCCAATAGGGCTGATATTCGGCTAGCCTCGTATCGCCGGCTGCGTCTGGCATGGCCGTGAGGCCGGCTCCGGCGCCATGGGTCTCTGCGACTGCCAGGGCGCGATTGATCGCAACCACCGGTGAGCAAGATAGCGCGAACAGTGCGTCGTAGAGTTGCACCACCTCCGTCCAATTGGAGCGCCCGGTGCGGCAACGGTAAACGTGCGCCGACTGCAACGCGCCTTCCAACTGATAGCGGCCGATGGAGCCCAGAGCGCTGGCCCGCCGCAGCAGTGCCTCGGCCTCATCAATCATCTGCAAATCCCACAACCGCGGATCCTGTTCGGCCAGCGGCACGAACTCGCCTTGCCCCGTGCGCCGGGCGCGACGCCGGGCTTCCGCGTGCAGCACCAGCGCAAGCAGGCCCAGCGCCTCCGGTTCCTGCGGCAGCAACTCGGTCACCAGCTTCGCCAGAAATATCGCTTCCTCTGTAAGATCGCGCCGCGCCGCATCGGTCCCGCCAGGATCAGTCCAGCCTTCAGCAAATGCCGCATAGATGGCTTCCAACACGGCGTCGAGCCGGACGGAAAGCTCCTCGCGCTCCGGTACGCTGAACGGGATGCCGGCCTGCCGGATCTTTTCCTTCGCGCGCACCAGCCGTTTTCCCATCGCCGCTGGAGACATGAGGAACGCCGACGCGATGGCCTTCGCATCCAGACCCACAATCACCTGCAAGATCAGCGGAGCGCGAATGCCGGCGTCGATCGCGGGATGCGCGCAGGCAAACATCAGCGCGAGACGCTGATCGGGGATGTGGTCCATTCGCTCCGCAGCGGACGCGGCAGTTTCCAGTCTTTTAGCCATAACCTGCAACTCCTCGGAAGCAATCTCATTGCGACGCTCTCCTCGGAATACATCGATAATCTTCCTCCGCGCGACAGTCATCAGCCACGCCTCCGGATTCGATGGACAGCCATTCCGCGGCCAATCCGTCAGCGCCGAAGCGAATGCCTCCGACAGCGCGTCTTCGGCCGAAGCGACATCCCGCGTGCGTGCCGCGAGAAAAGCGACGAGCTTGCCATAGCTCCGGCGCGCGACCGCCTCCGCCGCGCCATGCGCCTGCTCGTCGCTTTCACGGGAGTTCATACACTTACGCGGCAGCCCCCATGTCCCAGACTGGACGAACCTCGACTGCGCCGTGACCTGTGGCCGGACAACGCGCCGCCCACGAGATCGCGGCATCCAGATCGGCCACGTCAATCAGAAAGTACCCGCCGAGCTGCTCTTTCGAGTCCGCGTAAGGACCGTCCAGCACCTGCGACTTGCCATTCGTCAGCCGCACGGTCGTCGCTGCCGAACTCGGCTGTAGACGGTTGCTTCCCGTGATCACCCCAGCTTTCTTCATCGCTTCCATAAAAGCGCCATAGGCCGCGATTCCCTGCTCCTGGTCGGCCTTCGTCATTCTGGGCCAATCCGCCTCATTCACATACGCCATTAAAAGGTATTTCATTTCGGATCCTCCGTTGTCGATTGTAGGCGGCCAATATCCTCCGCCACTACCATGACGCTCGCGAACCGTCGATTTGGACATCCGCGTTTGGTCCCATGTGTAAAAGTAATGTGGGAAAATAAATCGACCAACTCCAGCCAGCCTTTCACTTTACCGACCTTTACCCTGCAAGCGAACCCAGCGTGATACCGTCTGATATAACCTTTTTCTTTCTCGGAGGGCTGACATGCCCGGTTCATTCTTCGCCCGCGGACATGCGCAGCGTCGGCTGCGGCATTCCATTTGTCAGACGGCTGTGGTTGTTCTGGCCTCGATGACGTGCCTGATGTCCCAGCAACCGCCGGCGCAGAAGCCTGCCAACGCAACTGCCGCCAGCAAGGCTGCACAAGAGAAGTCTACTCAAGAAAAGCCGCAGCCGAAGCCCGACGAATCCGCAACCGCGTCGGCCGCCCTTCTCCAGATCAACAATGCTCTGGAAGGTCTCGCCGCCAAAGTATCTCCAGCGGTGGTTCAGATTCTGGTAACCGGCTACGGCCCGCTGCACGAAGAAAACCGTACGCAGACCGCTCTTATCGTGCGCCAGCACGCCGTCGGTTCTGGCGTCATCGTCGATCCCGACGGCTACATCATCACCAACGCTCACGTGGTCGAAGGAGCGCAGCGCATCCGCGTAGCCTTGCCGCTGCCCGCCGATGGCCGCGTGGTGCCGGTCGGGAAGCGCCGCATCCTCGAAGCCCGCCTGCTCGGCGCGCACAAAGAAACCGATCTCGCCCTGCTCAAGATCGATGAGAAGGGACTTCCCACGCTGCCCCTGCTCACGCAACCGCGTCCCCGCGTCGGTCAACTTGTCTTCGCCATCGGCAGTCCCGAGGGCTTGCAAAATTCCGTCACCATGGGAGTGGTTAGCGCCACGTCCCGCCAGCCAGACCCCACCAAGGCCATGACCTATATTCAGACCGACGCTCCCATCAATCCCGGAAACAGCGGCGGTCCGCTGATCGATATGAATGGATCAGTCGTTGGCATCAACACCTTCATTCTGTCGCAAGGCGGTGGCAGCGAAGGTCTGGGCTTCGCCATCCCCTCGCGCATCGTGGAGTTCGTCTACCAGAGCCTGCGCAAGTACGGCCACGTGCATCGTGTGGAGATTGGCGCCGTCGCGCAGGAAATCACACCCGCGCTGGCCGACGGCCTTCAGCTTGCGCAGCGCTGGGGAGTCATCGTCGCCGACGTCAAGCCTGGCGGCCCCGCCGCCGCGGCCGGCCTCCAGCTTCAGGACATCGTTCTTGCCGCCGACGACCGCCGCATCGAAACGCTTCCGCAGCTTACTTCGGCGCTGTATCTTCACCGCCTCGATCAGGTTCTGAAACTCGAAATCCTGCGCGGCGATCAGAAGAAGACTCTCTACGTCCCGGCTATCGAGCATCGCGACCATATGGATCAACTCTTCGATGCCGCCGATCCAGAAAAAAATCTTGTCCCGCGCCTCGGCGTTCTCGCCGTCGATCTCACGGGCGAGCTGCGGAGTCAAATCGAGTCGCTGCGCATTCCCTCTGGCGTGATCGTGCTGGGCCGTGCCGGCGACCTCATCCTCCAAGACACCGGCCTGCAAACCGGCGACGTCATCCACGCCCTCAACACCACTCCCGTCCCCGACATGGCGACGCTGCGGGCAGCCGTGTTGAACCTGAAAACCGGCGATCCTGTCGTAATCCAAGTCGAACGCGCGGACGGCCTCACTTACCTGAGTTTTGAAATGGAATAGGTAGGATGTTGGATCTTACGTTTGCGCTAGGGCCAATTTGGCTAGAGCCGCATCAATAAGTTGGTGTTGCGGATCGGAACGCCTCGCAATACGCAACAGAATATTCGTGTCGACTAAACACGATGCGATTGCCATCTAGTCGTGGTCCTGATAAATCCATTCTCGCGAGATGGTTTCGGGCAGCGATGGAATCTTCTCGGAGAACTGCGCCAAAGAGTCAAGCCAGGAGCGAATCTGTTCCGGCGTTCGTGATTGCCTTTGAGCCGGAGCTACCGTCGTTCGCTGGGCCAGAATCTCTTCAACGCACGCCTTCACGGGCACGCCGCACGCTTGCGCCTGCGTTGCCAGTTCATCGGGGACATTAACCCTAATCTCCATAACCAAACTTTAGCACGAGCGGTGTCACCAACATCGAAAAGTATTTTTTGGGAGAAATTTACAGCGCATCAGTCGGCGCCGGCTCTTGCCGCAGATGCGGCAGCAGCGCATTTCCCGACCACGGAATCGTTCTTACCAGGCCGCATCGCACCCTCCACAGCCGCTCCCAACTTCGACCCCAAGGCCTGCAACACACTCAGATCGTCCCGAGAGAACGCGTCCGAACCTACACGGTAAAGCGCCAGCACCGCCACCACGCTCGCGGATCCTTCTAACGGCACAGCCAGCGCCGAGCGCAGCGTGCTGAACCTGCTGGGATCATTAAGATAGCCCGGCTCAACTGACGGATTCCCGTTCAGAATCGGTTTGGCATTCTGGACAACCCATCCCGATAAACCTTCGCCGATTGGAATCCTCAAAGAAGAGAACAGGCGAAAGTTTTCTCCGCTTACAAACTCCGGAATGAGCACCTTGTTCCTGAGGACATACACCGCCATTGAGTCGTGCGGCACTAGATGCTTCACTCGCACCGAGAGCAAAGAAAGCGTGTCTTCCAAACTGAGCGCAGTCCCCAACTTCAGCCCGAATTCAGAAAGCGTTTGAGCCTCCTGCCCAGCCGTCGCCATCACATCGAGGTGACCGCGGGCCGGCGTCTCGTGGGCAGCAGGTTTTTCAGACTCTGCAAAACCCGCATCGGGAGCCAATCCCCGCTCCACCTTAATGTCAGTCGACAATTTCACGGGAGCCTGTAAAGGCTGCTCCTTTGCGAGCCTCTCCAGCTCCACATAGCGCCGCTGGAGAATTTCAACTACGCGTGGATCAAAACTAATGCCAGATTCTGAGGCCACCTTCGCCATGGCTTCATGCAAAGGCAACGCTCGCCTGTACTGCCGGTCGGAAGCCAGCGCGTCCAGACAGTCGACCGCCGCAAGAATGCGCGCCCCAATCGGTATGTCTTCCCCCGCTAGGCCCATCGGATAGCCACTGCCGTTCCACTTCTCGTGATGAGCCCGCACGATGGGAACCACCGGATAAGGAAAGTTCACCTGCTCCAGAATCTCCGCCCCAACAATGGGATGGATCTTCATCTTCTCGAATTCTTCCGGCGTAAGCTTGCCGGGTTTGGAAATAATATGCTCCGGCACTGCAAGCTTGCCGATGTCGTGCAGCACCGACGCCGCTTGCAGTGCCTCCGTTTCGTCTTCCGTCAAGCCCAGATCCCGCGCCAGTTCCATGGCGTAAATCCGCACCCGTTGCAGGTGGTCCCCGGTTGTTTGATCCTTGGCCTCGATCGCCAGAGCCAGAGCTTCGATGGTCCGCAGGTGAAGGTGGGAAAGCTTCTCCGCGTGCAGTTTTTCCGCTTCCAGTTTGCCCAGGTAAAGACGATACGAGCGGTACATGAGATAGATCGGCGGCAATACCAGCAGCGAAGCCTGCCATCCGATGTGGAAATTTAGGAAGCTGACAAACCCCGCGATGGCCGCTCCCACCAAATAGTAGGGGAACAACCAGAGATAGCTTGCGGTCCAGACCTTGGAGATGGGCTTGTCCTCCGTCAGACCGATAATGGTTGACATCGCCGCTGTACCGAAGATGAAGTGCGTGATCGCCGCCGCCAGAAGGGCGAGAGGTCCGGGAGCATGAAGAACATGGATAGCGACGAGCTTGTATGCTCCGTAGGCCGCCGCACCGCAAACCGTCACGTGCGACAGGTTGAATACCAACTGGACCATCTTCAACTGCCGCGTCGGCTTCCAATAGAACTGGGCCAGCGTGCTCACCAGCCCGATCAGCAGCGTCTCCGGCAAGCTCATTTCCAGCACGCCTACCAGCGTGAACAGGAAGTTCATCGACAACGTTCCTTCAATGCCCGGCAGGCTTACTTTGAAGGACGAAGCCAGCAGCGCCGCCAGCAGATAGCAGGCAAACTTAACCGGATCGCTGGAATGCCAGTAAAAAAACGACAGGGCAAAGCAGGCGAAGGCGGTAACCGCCATCGCGGCGATATACGCCCGCGCGCCAATGTGTCGTGCCCAAGACATTCGGAGTCCCCCTTGATTCTTTCTCAACCGAGGGCCAATGTCCGTGCAAAAGTGACCCCGCTGGTTACCTTCGTGCTCGCTCTGGAGGAACAGGAAGCGAAGGCGCGCAAGTAACGTGGGAGATACCGTGAAAGATACCGTGGGAGATACCGTGGAAAAGCGGCGCTTAAGAAGCTGCGGGAACGATGCATGACGGAGCCTAGAGCGGATTTTGGGCCCTGCGACCCGATAAATGCCGGTAATTCAACGTCTTATGATAGAGTGAATACTTGCAGGGATGGGTGCCGAGTGTTATCTCGATGCTTGCCCGCCTGTTCCGAGCCTGGCAATGGGGCTTGGGATTCCCTATCGTCCGCTCTCCGACAATCTCAGCAATTCCTATCGTCCGCCGGCCGACAAGCTTGAGTAATTCCTAGTGCCCCTTTTGGGTTGAGCTCGTCTTTCCTCACGGGCCGGCATTGAGGAGTAGCATCCTATGCAACATTTCCGTGGTTTTCTTTTCTTTGCAACGGTGTTCATAACAAGCCTGTTTACTCTAGCCACAACGGCGGCGAGAGCCCAAGACGATCCCTTCGTCTCCGATGCGGTCCTCGCCCAAGGAGACCCGCCTCTCACCGAAAGCATGGTCGCGCGCTTTACCAACTTTTCGGCTTGGTTGTTCGAGATCCCCTTCACGCAACAGCAGCGGGAGAGACTGCGCGCTATGCTGCTGCAAGACTGGAAGAAACCGGAAGAGATGAAGAACGATATTTCTTGGCTCTCCATCGCGGCAATGATTGCGAAGCAAGCACCCGACCAGCTCGACTTTATCCGTCTGGATTTCCAAGCGACTCTTCTCGAAAAGTTGCGAGCAGACAAGAACAGTCCTGATGCGCAGTGGCTGGCAGCGGCTTATGACGAGGCCCACCGGCCAATTGCCGCCGGCAATCCCCCGCTTACCGAGAGCATGGTCTCTCACTACATTACTTTTGTGGGTTGGCTATTTGAGATCCCTCTCACCCTGCCCCTGAAGGACAGGCAGCGTGCCATGCTGCTGGAGGACTGGAAGAAACCAAAGGACCTCGAGTCCGATATGACAGTGCTGAACTGGCAGCTGGAGATGGCTCACTATAAAAATGGGCCGGCAGAGCGCGACTACGTCCGCAGCCTGGCCCAGCCGGACTTGATCAAGAAAATGCGATCCGACAGGCGCAATTCCGACGCGCAATCGCTCGTAGCCGCGTATGACGCGGCCCACCGGCCTCTTGCTGCCGGCAATCCCCCCCTGACCCGAGAAGCCTCGGATGCCTGGACCGATATCTTCTGCTTTGTGCGTAACCAGAGCGGCGCTCCGCACCTGGAAGCCACGCAAGCTGTCAAAGATGACTTCGCTCATACGCTCAGAGAAAACTGGGCCAAGTACCCACCGGAGCAGCAGCAGGCTCTCGCGGAGATGCCGCAGAAATGGGCCATGTTGCGCCTAGCCTGGTTGACCGGTAAAGACGCCGATCGTCAGAAGATACTGGCGGCATGGCAGCCTGTCGTGAACCCCAGCCAAGCCGCCGATCCGCGACTGACTGCGGCCTTGGAAGCACAAGCGAGGGTATATGCGTTCGAAAACAGAGATGCCAATACCGTGTCGGAGCAGGAGCTGCTCCAGGCTGCCAAAGATGCCGAAATTGTAGCGCTGGAATGGCGGCGCGAAGGGTACCTGGCGACCGCTCCGCAATGGGAACAGCTCGCCCGCGACTGCCACGCCGGCAAGGAAGCATATGTGAAGCGGCAGGCTGGCGCGCAGGCGGATGCGAATATGATGGCGATTATGCTTATGCAGGACCGCTTACAAACCAACCAGCATTTTTTTCAGGCCGCGCAGAATATTCTTGTGCAGCAGGCTGTTGTGGGTCAAAACATCGCCGCCCACATTGGTAACTCTTCCTGGGAGGTCGTGCCAAAGTGACCTGCCTTTTTCAAGGATTCGATGGGGCTTCCCAATTACTCGGAAGCCCCGGCATTGCAGATGGAGAGCCCGGCTTTCCCCAGGACAGCGCCCTTTGTCCCCCCCGGCAAGCCGCTTTCGCAGGGATGCTGCTGAAAGTAAGGCCAGCGGCAATAGCCCGGTAGCAGAGAGACCCGCATGCCAACACGGCTGCACTTCGCCATCATCTTCGCACTTTGCGCCCTAAGCCCGACTGGAGTTTTCGCGCAAGAGGTCTGCGGCTGCAACGATTTAGCTCAAATTGAATATCGCATTCGTGAAGCGAAAGTTACCGTAGATGTGATACGGGAGTACGTGGATTCAGTTGGGTCAATGGAACTGAATACAGATGCCAGCTACGGGAGGTCCATGAATAACCTTCAGCACAACCTGGATAGTTTTGCCGACGGGAGCCAGCTGAAGCCGGGCAACCCAGGCGGAGAGCAAGCGCATACGAGCTATACGGCAGAGAAAGGCTGCCATACCGATTGGCCACTACCTACACTCGGTCGCACATCTGTCTCTGATCCGCTCGGGACTACTGAGGTTTGGACTGGATGGGCAGCGACGGATTGCATGAACGCCGCTACCGATGCTCACGAAAAGGTGCATAGGGAAGTTTGCGAAGAGTTCAGGCGCGTGCACATCCCGAGGTGGATTTTCCTGAAGGACAAGCTGGAAGAAGAGATTGATGCCTACACCGCGGAGCGAAAATACCTCCTGGAACAACGGCAGCGACTTCTTTGCAGTTGCGACTACTATAGCGTTCGTTTGAAAATAGATACGAACCGGACACCCATGCGGCATTCGATCGGAGGGCATGTGGTGCTGTACAGCACGGTGCATGCCGAATTACCGCATGTCGATGTACCTATGCATATCAATGACGTGGGCTGGATGAAGGGCGATAGTGAAGGAGTCATGAGGGGTACGGCGACGTCATTTGTACCAGGAGGCCCAGTCTCCGATGCGGTCGATCTCTCCCTAGAGTTTCATATCTCCGCTAGCAGCTCTGCAAGCCCGGAGCAAGTCCATACCACAATCCAGATCGTCACAAAAGAAGATACCAATAGGACAGGAGGTAAAACCCTCCGCACGCAGGGGCCATTCTCAAATGATTGGCCGGTGGATTTTTCCCAACTGGACACTGCGATTGTCCGCAATGTTCCCCATGGTCATGGGTCCTGGACATACTTCAGCGCAACTCTTATGGTGGCTGAACAGTATCGTGACGCGAAAGCGGCCAACAATAAAGGAAGCACCGTAGGAGAGGCGCTCAATGCGATCGCAGGGGCGGACCATACTTTGGTCGCATCCTGTCCTCAAACCAAGTAGTTCTCCTGTCTTCTGGTGAAGGGCGCCGAAGGGCGATGTGAGCAGAAGCCTGGCTCTGTAATTTAACGAAGCCAGAGAGGAGCGGCCGCGCCGTCCTGCATTAAACGCTGCTGCTGTCTTGCCCGCACGGACAAGTCGCGACCGATGGAGCACCCGTGGAAATGCTCGCACTCAACACGCCGATACAAGCTATGACGCGATAGCTCCCGAATGGTCGGCTACTGGGAAAGCTACCTCCCAGAAACCGGGCCCGGGAGGTCAACTCTAGTCCGTCCTGCTTAAGTTAGCGCTTAGGTGGTTTTAGCCCCGGTGGTCGCATTTTCTGATCGGCAGTCACTTCTGTTGCAGCTGGTTGGCCTGGAACTAAGAACTAAATTCCCGGTAGTTCTCACCGACTAGGGAGATAGCAACTTCGACTCCCCATGGGACAATTTGTCCTCGGCCCACCCACCTGGGACAGGGTGTCCCCTCTCGCAAGTAACTACCATCCCCAACTCATTGATTCGCAAGGATAAACACACCCCACCTTTGGCACCCCGGCTGCACTGTCTAGGGCAGGTACCCGGCGGCTATGTTTCCGCCTTTGAGGGAATATGAAACGATTTCTCGCTCTATTGTTGATCGTCAGTACAACGCTAGTCGCCGGAACGCTGGCCTACGCCGACGACTCGAAAATCTCGCCGGAGCTGCGCAATCAGCCTTCGACCAAGCAGACACAAATCATCGTCCAATACGCGCCCGGAACCCAGATCAACTGCAGTGGGATCATCGGCTTCCTCTTTTGCGTTGTGGATGACATTCTGAGCCTCGGTGGCAAGATTCTGGGTCAGTTGCCCCTGATCAACGGCGTCGTTGCGCTCCTCGATGGCAACGGCATCCAGAGCCTCTCGAACCAGTCGAACGTCGTATACATCAGCGCCGACCGCCCGCTGGCGCCTTCGCTCAGCAACGCTGCCTCTGCCGTCAACGCGGAATTCGCCTGGCAGTCGAACTATACTGGCTCCGGCATTGGCATCGCACTGATCGACAGCGGCGTGACCAGCCATGCTGATCTGAATCAGGGTATCCTGCCGGTCTCTCGCGTCGTTTATCAGCAATCCTTCCTGCCGGGGAATTCCAGCCCCGCTGACCAGTACGGTCACGGCACCCACATCGCTGGCCTCATCGCCGGCGACGGTCTCAGTTCCACTGGACCTCTCTTCACCAAGACTTTCAAAGGCATCGCGCCCGGCGCAAAAATCATCAACCTGCGCGTGCTGGATGCCAACGGTGCCGGGACCGACAGTCAGGTAATCGCCGCCATCAATCAGGCGATTGCTCTGAAATCCACCTACAACATTCGCGTAATCAATCTCTCGCTGAGCCGCGCCGTTTACGAAAGTTACAAACTTGACCCGCTGTGCCAGGCCGTCGAGAAAGCATGGAAGAGTGGCATTGTGGTAGTGGTGGCCGCAGGTAATAACGGCCGCTATCAGCCCACCAACGGCTATGGAACAGTTAGCTCGCCCGGCAATGATCCTTATGTCCTCACCGTGGGCGCAATGAAGCCCATGGGCACGCCCCAACGTACCGATGACCTTATGGCCAGCTACAGCTCCAAAGGCCCGACCGTCGTCGATGCTGTGGTGAAGCCCGATCTCGTCGCGCCCGGCAATTTGCTCGTTTCACTTAACGCCCCGGGCTCAACCCTGTACACGCAAAACCCCGGCAACCGTGTGCACAACAGTTACTACATCAACGGCGGCAACAGTTCCTCATCGCAAACTTACTTCACGCTGAGCGGCACCAGCATGGCCACCGGCGTGGTGAGCGGTGTCGTCGCGGATCTATTGCAGAAGTTTCCCTACCTCACTCCCGATCAGGTGAAAGCCCGCCTGATGAAGACGGCATGGAAATCGCTGCCCGCATACAGCAGCACCACCGATCCTGTCACCGGCATCACCTACACTGACCAGGATGACGTCTTCACCGTCGGCGCCGGTTACGTAGATGTCGAGGCCGCTCTCATCAACACGGATGTGGCGAAGGGAACCGCAATGTCACCCCTCGCTACTTTCAACGCGTCCACCAACCAGGTCATCATGAAGGACGATCGCTCCTCCGTTTGGAATACCTCTTCCACCTGGTCGAGCGCTGCCGTCTGGGGATCTGTTCAGTTCGTGGCGCCCGCACCGGGCAGCCCATCCTCAAGCAGCACACTCTACGGCAGCAACGTCCTCTGGGGATCGCAAGAACCTTGGGGCAGCAACGTACTCTGGGGCTCGAATGCGCCTTCGGGTAGCAACGTACTGTGGGGAAGCAATGTCCTCTGGGGCAGCAACGTCCTGTGGGGCAGTAACGTCCTCTGGGGCAGCAACGTCAATGGCGGCGAAAACTAAGTTTCACCTCTCGTGAGGTGAAGGGGCCGGATCCTCAGCGACCGGCCCTTTAATCTTTTCGTAGCATCGGCGTCCCGCCGGCCTAAAGAGCAAAACAATTCTCGCCGACTCGCATCACATCTGCCGTTGACAGCTGTCTTGCCGTAAAATGCTTCCAGGCGTCCGTAGCTCAATCGGATAGAGCATCTGCCTTCGGAGCAGAGGGTTGGGAGTTCGAGTCTCTCCGGGCGCACCAGTGTTTTGTTTGTGTGGGTCGGACACTCCAAGTCCGAAGCTTTTGATTTTGTTTTGAGGTCGATCATAGCTCGCGACCGCGACGCTCTTGATAGCGCTTTAGAAAGCACTCCCGCCGCCGCCGCCGAATCCGCCGCCGGAGAATCCTCCTCCGCCGCCGAAGCCGCCGCCACCGCCGCTCCATCCTGAGCCTGTGGAGCTTGCTCGCGGCGATGATACGAACACTTGATGCATATCCGTCGCCAGGCCATGCATCGATGAGCTGAAGAAGATGGGGTTGAAGCCCATGCCGTAGCCGTAGCCGGGGCCTACGTACCAGGTCGGGGGATCTTTGATGATGCCCGCGAAGGCTTGCGCCCAGTGATGTTCTACGCCGAGGGCCATCGCGTAGGGTAGGAATTTTTCGAAAGTGTCGGGCGGCATCGTCTTCAGGCGCTCGCCGTCTACGCGGTTCATGAACTCCTGGAATCCTAGCACCTGCGTGTGAATGCGCGAGCCCTTCAGCGTCTTCGCCGTCATCACGCGGGCGAAGAGGAACCAGATGATCGCGGAGATCAGCAGGCTTGCGATCGCCACCGGGACCGAGCTGAGAAAGTCAGCCCAGTGCATGAATTGAAAAATGGCGAACAGAACAAAAATGCCAAATGCCGCCCCTGCGCTATACACATTAGCCGATTCCGGATCGAGCGTGTAAATTCCTTTCTGCTTGAGCGCTGACATAATATCGGTGCGGATCACGGGCACTGCCGTATAGAAGCGGTTCTTCAGGCTGGAGAGGCGCGTCTCCTGCACGTCGTTCAGAAAAATATTCGTCAGCATGACGCGCTCGTGTGGCACCACGCCCTTGTCCGTCCATTGCGACGTGGGCTTGAGCAGATGGAAGATGTAATCTTTGTGATGAAAGAGCAATCCCTTCTCGTCGGTCTCTTCAATCTTCAAATAGCCGCGCACGGCAAGATCGACGATGGTCGACGTGATATCGCGAGGATGAATTCGGTCGTCGAGCAGAGTTCCGGCTTCTGCGGGAGAGACTCCTTCTGGCGGTTCGTACATGGGAGCGACCGACATGCCGGGGTCGGGATCGCGGCCTTTGTACCACCACAAGACAAGCATCACCACGAGCGTGACCAGCGGCAGAAAGACTGCCGGGTTACTGCCGACGAACCAGACGAATTTCGTGAACGCTCCGGGCTCATTCAAAATTCCTTTGGGAATGTAGACATCGATGGTCAGGCCGCCGCGCATGGGCAGCGGGTGGTTGGTTTCGACCTCAACCTCGGCGCCGTTCACCTTGACCGTCGCATCCTGCTGGCTTGAGCTGTAGATGCCGGTAAACGCCTGGGCGCGCAGCGACCCTGCGGCCGAATCAGGGAAGTGCACGCTGGCTGAAGCGTGATCGATCGGGACCTGCCAGTCGTTGCCGGTTACGTTCCAGTAAAACTCGTCGTGGCTTTCAATATCTTTGTCTTTATCATTGCTATCGAAAAAGCGTGTGCCATTGCGCACGCGGTAGGCGATCTCGACGATGCGTGTGGTGTCGACGGCGTTGGGAATGTAAATTTTCAGATCGCGGTACGCGCCTGAGACCGATGAATCGTACTTCAGCTTGGCGCCGTTTTCGTCGGTGATGCCGATGATGGTCACGAAGAGGCGATAGTTCGTCCCGTTCGGGCCGGGGTATTCGATAGGGATGGTGCGGTGAATGCCGTGAAATTCGCCGTCTAAGTTTAAAGTGATGGTCTCGTTGACCAGGGCGCTGCCGTCGGGATTGACGGTGATGGTGTCTTGAAAGGTGGAGACGCGCCAGGATTTCGCGGCGGCCGGAGGGGCCAGGGCAAAGAGCAGCAGGAACGTTATCGCGATGCCGTAGAGACGTAGCTTGATTGTCATTCCGAACAAGCGCCTTTTGCGCCGCGAGAAAACTGGGCGAGCCTATTCGCCGCTCTTGGGACGACACACCGGACATCCGGCAATGTGTTCTCGAAGCTTCACACTGGCAGTATCAGAATACTTTCTAATTGTATCGAGTTCTTCTAGTTGCTCCCGGGTCGGGGATGCGACTTTCTCCAAAACGTCTCTCGCCGCCCGGATTTTCCTCTCAGATTCGAACAAGATCTCATGTTCACGGCAAGTCATGACTTTTCCTCCAGCTCGATTCTATATGTACATCGAGTCTTTCCGGGGGCATGAAATTCAATACGATCAGAACTTCACCGCGACTGGCTCGCGGTCGGCGGCTTCGGTGGTTTCGAAGAACTGGCGGGGCTTGAAATCGAACATGCCGGCAAGAATGTTTGTCGGGAAAACCTGAATCTTGGTATTCAGGTCGCGCACCACCGCGTTGTAATAGCGCCGCGAGTTCTGGATCGAGTCTTCGGTCTCGCTCAACGATCCCTGCAACTGGGTGAATTGTTCCGAGGCCTTCAGTTCGGGATAATTCTCGGCCACGGCAAACAGGCTCTTCAGCGCTCCGGTGAGCTGGTTCTCGGCCACGGCCTTGCCTTCGGGCGTGGTGGCCTGCATGGCCTGTGAGCGGAACTTGGCAATATTTTCGAACGTCCCTTTCTCGTGGGCGGCGTAGCCTTTGACGGTCTCGACCAGGTTGGGGATCAGGTCATGCCGCCGCTTGAGCTGCACATCAATATCCGACCAAGCCGAGTCGCAGCGCACCCGCAACTGCACCAGGCTGTTGTACATGCCGACGAGCACCACGGCGATGACGACGAGGATGACGAGAACGATGATGCCGAACATGAGCGGCTCTCCTTGGGATTGGACGGCTTGTCGCGGAATCAATGGGACGTTAGCACAGCGAGGGCGGGGGTGCAAACGAAGTCTGGCAGGGTTATCTCGGTTTCATCGCACTCTCAATGGGATAGTGAGTGAAATGGCGATTTTGCAACAGGAGGTCCATGCGCGTTCCATACGCACAACTCGCCGTTTGGAATGTTCCACGGCGGCAGGGTTGAAGCCGCTCTTCCACGACCTCGGAGGCGAAGAACCACTTCGCTCCCGTCACCCGGTTTACGGTGTGAATTCGTAGACCGTCCCGTATCCGTTGGAAGAGAGGTTTATCGCATTGCCTCCCGCTTCTGTGATTCCATAGAAGTTGCCGGAAGGATCCAGCCAAAGATTGCCGGCGGGATAGCTGCCATCGGGGCTGTTTTCGAAGTTATACACCACCGAGTAGACCCAGCTGCCGGCGGAAGGGGCAAGTTTGAAAATCGTTCCGTGGCTATACGTGCCGCCGCCGCCCGTGGTGCCGTAAAGATTGCCCGCTGCGTCGAAGACCAGACTGGATGTGGGATTGACTCCGTCCGTGGTCGAGCGGGTGAAGGTATGCAGCACGGTCTCCTTCCAAGCGCCAGTGCCGGTGGGCGAAAGCTTAAAGACGACACCGCAACTTGGCGCCCCATCTATGTAACAGTTCGCGACCCCTCCTTCAAACGTGGTGCCGTAGAGATTGCCCGCGTCGTCGAAGATCAGGCTCGTGCGGGGATCGGAACCGTCCTTGGTCCCACCCTGAAACGAATACAGAATTGTTTCTTTCCAGCTCCCCGCCGAAGGAGAAAGCTCAAATACCGTGCCGCAGCCGCCGGCGCAATTGGTGCTGCTGCCGCCGGAGGTGGTCGTGCCGTAAAAGTTTCCGGCTTTGTCCATGATCATGCTGGCGGCGGGAAGTTCGCCATCGAAGGGAGCGCCCGCGAAGTTGTAGCGGACGTTTTTCTTCCACTGGCCATTCGACTCACGGCTGAGTTCAAAAATGGTGCCACCGTGGTTTTTTGACCCGTTTTTTGACCCGCCGGTATGGGTGGTCCCGAAGAGATTGCCGGATGCATCGAGGACCACGCCCGCTTCGGGTGCCGACCCGTCGCCCGCGCCGGTAAAGGAGTAGAGAGTGGTGGACGTCCAGCCTGTGGGGGATGAGGGCGAAAGCTCGAAGACGGTGCCGTAGTAATTGCCGGGGCCGCCAACTTGGGTGGTTCCGTAGAAATTTCCATACGGATCGGCGATCAGCGCGGAAGGGCCGACACTCTGGCCTCCGTAATATCCGTTAAAACTGTAGATGAGGCTCTCAGTCCAGCCGCCGCCGCTGGCCGGGGACATCTCAAAGACGCTGCCTTCGTTGTAGGCGCCGCCGGCGGCGGTTCCGAACAGATTTCCATTACCGTCTCCCACCAAACCGGCAGAAGGAGCGTTCCCATCGAGGAAGGGGAAGGTGTAGATAGTGTTTAACTGCCAGGAGCTAGCCTGTGGTGTGAGGCTGAAAATGGTGCCGCTGAGGTTGGTTGCCCCGCCCAGAATGGTCGTACCGTAAAGATCGCCTCCAGACCAAGCGAGACCGCCAAAGGCGGGCTCATAGCCGTCGCTGCCGCCCTGAAAATCGTAGAGATCAGTTTCAGTCCACTGGGTTTTGCCACTGGGAGATATTTCGAACACGAAGCCACAACCCTGGTAGCAGATTTGGGACGTTCCTCCTCCGTAGAACGCTGTGCCGTAGAGATTGTGTTGACTGTCGATCACAAGAACAGATGGGTACACCGGGACGCCCTGCGACGCGAAGTCGTAGAGAATGGTTTCGGTCCATTGGCCGTTCGCGCCGGGCTGGAGTTCGAACACGGCACCGCAGCCACCCCCTTCGAAACGGCAGTTGCCCGTTTGTTGTCCGAACGCGGTAGTGCCGAACAGGTTGCCATTGCTATCCATCGTCACGTTCAGCGGCGAGCCATCCTGTCCGCCCGTACCGGCAAAAGAATAGAGAATCGAGTGGGTCCAGGCTCCGGAGGAGGGGATGAGTTCGAAGACAGTGCCGCACTTACAACCGGCGGTCCCTCCGGTTTCGGTGGTGCCGTATATGTTTCCGTGGGCATCGAGGATCAGTCCGCCGATATAGTCGCCGTCGATTGGGCTAACGAAGTCGTAGACCAGGGTTTTAGTCCAGGTTCCGTTCGAGGCAGGAGAGAGTTGGAAAACGGACTCACGGTTGGCTCCTCCCAAGACGCCGTACAGGTTACCGGAGGGATCGATAAAGATCAGGCTAGTGAGGGCGGTTTCCGGGCCCGTGCCTGGGAAGTTATACAAGACGGTTGCAGACCAAGCACCCTGCGAATTTGGGGTGAGTTTTACGGCAGTTCCATATCCCGCGGTTCCCCCCAAGTAGGAAAATCCATAAAGATTGCCTGCTGAATCGAATACGACTTGGTCTGGAGCATACGCGCCGCTACCGCCAGGAAAATTGTAGAGGGCGGTCTGGGTCCATTTGCCCTGAGAGTTCTGCGTGGCTTTATAGAGAACGCCGGCGTCATAGGAGCCCCCCAGGCGGGTGGTGCCGTAGAGATTGCCAAGTTGGTCGGCCACTACAGTGCCGAGGGGATAGTACCCGTGCGGCGCGGGATTGAAAGTGTGAATCACTTTTTCCGTGGAGCCTTGCGCCCCGGAGCGCGCGGGTGGCTGCGTCTGGGCCTGCGCACACAGCCCCAGGCTGAGTCCGATCAAGGCCAGCGTCACTCGACCGGTGGAAAGCATTCGTGCATTCTTCATGGGATTGAATCCTAGCCGCGAAGATTCCTGGGTGTAAAGCGCGGAAGAAAGCGAAGGACAGGCCGCAACGCTCCCCAAGGTGCCGCGTTCACTTGCGATATTAGCCGAACCGCCGGCCCCTCGTCTTTCACCATATTGACCTGTTTATCAGCGGATTGATGTAATCACGCCGAAAGCGGCCAATCCACGTTTGGCCGTCCGCGCTCTCTACGGAACGGAAGCCGCTTGTACTCTTTCGACTGATAACTGTTGAAACCAGGCCATAGCACTCATCGACTCAGGGTCGTCAACTGAACGGGTTTGGTGGGTGCCGTTCCCTTCGGGACTCGTTCCATCCTTGCTGGCCTGCCCAGGGCTTAGGCCCCTTCGGCAAGCTCAGGGCAGGCTATGGGCTGATTGTCGCGCCGCTTCGCGACTAAGTTTCTCTGCTGGAACGGCTTACGCGTTTAATTAGCCATTAGTTATACAAAATGGCCTAAAATTCTTGTCAAGAGGGAAGAGACGACGAAACGCCGTGTAGGTCATTGAGGGGAAAGGAAATATAAAGTTGGGAAATGTGGCGCTTTTACCCTATGCAAAATGTCATGCTAGATATAGAGGGTTAAAACAAAAAAAAGCAGATCCCTCCTGCGTCGGGATGACAAGGCGTACAGGGCACTACGGCAGCAATGGGAACGCCTTGCCGGGCCAACGCTGCAGCAATAGTGCAAGGGATCCTTCGACTGCGTAAATGCTTCGCTTCGCGCAGCATTTACTTCGCTCAGGATGACAACTTGGTGAGTGTCGCGGCCTTTCGGCCGCGATTTCTATTTGTGGCAAGAAGGTGACTGGATGAAAAACCGGAAGAATCTGGGATGTTTGATCAAGGGAACTCGGGAGCGCGGGGCTTGGGCTGAGCTTTATTTTATGGTGCTGGCGATGAGCCAGGGGTTGAAGGTGTCGAGTCCGTATGGAGGGTTTGCGCCCTATGACGTGGGCGTGGATGATGGCAGCGGGCCGATTTTGCGAGTGCAGGTGAAGTGCACGCTGTATCAGTGCTCCACGGGCAGTTACTGCATGAGCCTCAACCAAAAGGATGGGGCGAGAGGGCGGCGCGGATATGCTCCGGGGACGGTGGACTTTTTCGCGATCTACATCATTCCGATCGACGACTGGTACATCATTCCGTATGCGGTGATTGGGGACCGCGACGCGAATGTGTTTTTCAAGCCGGGGATGAAGAAGCAGAAATACCTCGAATACCGGGAAGCGTGGCATCTGCTGGTGGAGGCGACGAAAGGGCGGGGGAAGAAGGCGGTTGATATTCACGCGTGTGCTGACTTTGAGGATGTGGAAAGCGCCGGCCGCCGATGGGAAAGTGTTCAGGCAGAGAGAAGTACTTCAGGAGTAAGGAGGATGTTTCGAGGGTTGTTTGGAGGGTAGGCAACGGCAGCTTTTCATGGGACAGGCGAGTTCACGTTCACGAAGTTCCACGGATACCATCGTCCGAGGTACGCACTCGTCGAAAAAACCGCGCAACGTGGGGCACCCTTTTTCGTGCTACCGCACACTAGAAAACTATTTTTGCGCCTAGCTGGATTTGGCGCGGGGGATAGGCTGCGTTTGGCTTTAGGAAATTTTTGGGGAGTTGGTAGTAGCCGGGGTAGGGGGCCAGGCCGGCTGTGTTGGAGCTCTGGACGAATGTCGTGGCGTTTACTGTGAGGCCGCCGGTGGTGATGGTTACGCGCTGGTTGTCGCGGTTGAAGAGGTTGAAGGAGTCGGCGGTGAAATCGAGACGGTAG
>Ga0210405_10000315_pt1 | contig 68017 bp, 63 predicted proteins | sample IncBWH11MmetaG_FD_155492 | JGI IMG/M metagenome (GOLD analysis project Ga0210405, IMG submission 155492) | Forest soil microbial communities from Barre Woods Harvard Forest LTER site, Petersham, Massachusetts, United States - Inc-BW-H-11-M | ecosystem: Environmental > Terrestrial > Soil >...
TCCTCCTTGCTGCGCAGAGTGCGCGTGGTGCCGGCGCCGGCATCGAAGCTGCGCGTCTCCTGCGTCACCCGGCCACCGCTTTCCAGGATCTCGATCTGGCGGCCGATCTCGTGCTCGACGGCGCGGCCGACGTTGCGAAAGGAGTTGAGGTTCTTGACCTCGGCCTTGGTGCCGAGCCGGGTCTCGCCGCGCCGCCGCACCGAGACGTTGGCGTCGCAGCGCAGGCTGCCTTCCTCCATGTTGCCGTCGCTGGTCTCGGTGTAGAGCAGCAGCTGGTGGAGGGTCTGCAGGTAGTCCTGGGCTTCCCCGGCGCTCGCCATGTCGGGATGGGAGACGATCTCGACCAGCGGCACACCGCAGCGGTTGAAATCGACCAGGCTCTGGCCGCGCAGGGCGAGGCCGCCCGGCGCCTCGTGCAGCAGCTTGCCGGCGTCCTCTTCGAGATGCAGCCGCTCGATGCGGACGCGCTTCGGGTGATGGGTCAGCGGCAGCTCGCCGCGCTCGGCCAGGGGCCGGTCGTACTGGCTGATCTGGTAGCCCTTCGGCAGGTCGGGATAGAAGTAGTTCTTGCGGGCAAAGACCGAAGCCGCATGGACGTCGCAGCCCAGCGCCACGGCAAGCCTGGCCGCCAGGTCGACCGCATGGCGGTTGATCACCGGCAGCGTTCCCGGATACCCGAGGCACACCGGACAGATCAAGGTGTTCGGCTCCGCCCCGAACCGGTTGGGGCAGCGGCAGAACATCTTGGTCGCGGTGAGCAGCTGGACGTGCACCTCCAGCCCGATGACCGGCTCGTATTCCGACATACGAGGCCGAAGTCTACCCTACCGCCGCAGGGCGAGCGGATCAGTCTGGTAGTCCCGACACCAGCCAGATGAAGGCGTGGTTGCGGCCGGCGCCCTTGCCTTCGCGGCGGTAGCTGTGGAGGCGTGAGGCCTCGCATTTCGTGCAGAGGGGCAGGACCCGGATCTGACGCTGGTGGAGACCCGCGGTGACGAGCTGGCGGCGGACGGCGTCCTGGAGGTCGAGGTGGGGACGGCCGGCTGGTCCCGGGATGACGACCGCCGGATCGCTGGCGGCGGCGACCTGGGCGGCGACGTCGGGACCGGTCTCGTAGCAGCAGCGGCCGATCGCCGGGCCGATCCAGGCCATGGACTCGTCAGGCGGGCCGCCGAGCGCTGCGACGGTGGCGCCGACCACTCCGGCGGCGATTCCTCGCCAGCCGGCGTGCGCGGCGGCAATGCCGGCCGGACCGGCCAGCAGCACCGGAACGCAATCGGCGGTGACGATCGAGAGCGCGATGCCGGGCTCGCGGGCGACCAGGGCGTCGCCGTCGCCGCAGTCTCCGGACCGCACCGCGACCAGGGCGTCGCCTTCGCCGCATTCTCCGGACCGCGCCGGCAGCACCCGTGCCGAATGGATCTGGCGCGCCCAGGCCACCGGCCGCCGCTCGCCGGTGAGGCTGAAGAGCACCTCCTGCCGGGTGCCGACGGGACCCCGGCCGGCGAACCCCACCGCCGCTCCCTGGCCCTCACCGCGGAAGATCCAGCAGCCGTTCGCCCCAGGCGAGGCCTGACCGGGCGTCGTCAGCTCGCCGCCGAGGGAGTGGCGCATCAAACCTGTTGCCGAGCGGCTCCGGGCTTGCCGCGGAAGCCGCGGGGCTCCCGCCCGAAGGCCCGCAGCTGGCCGCAGGCGGCGCTCACGTCGTCGCCGCGGCGGCGGCGCACGGTGACGGTCATGCCGCGCTGGATCAGGCGACACCGGAAGGCCTCGACCTGCGCCTCGGAGGGGGGAACCATCGCCTCGCCGAGCACCGCATCGGGGTTGATGGGGATGAGATTGACCTTGGCCCGCAAGCCGGCGAGCCGCTTGACCAGGAGGTCGGCGTCGGCCGCGGCGTCATTCCAGCCGCGGATCAGCAGGTATTCGAAAGTGATCTTCCGCCCGCGCTCGAGCGGATAGCGCCGCAACGCCGCCAGCAGCTCGGAGAGCGGGTAGCTGCGATTGATCGGCATCACCTGCGAGCGGCGCTCGTCGTCGGGAGCGTGCAGCGACACCGCCAGGTTCGGGCGCCGATCCCAGGCCGCCAGCTCGTCGATGCCCGGGACGACCCCGGCCGTCGAGACGGTGATCCGGCGCAGCGAGATCGAGCGACTGAGGACGTCCAGCGCCGGGCGCAAGGCGTCCAGGTTCAACAGCGGCTCGCCCATCCCCATGAAGACCAGGCGCAAGCCCGCCGTCGCCGGTCCGCCGAGGCCGGCAGCCTCGCCCGCGCCCGCCGGCAGGCGATCGGCTTCGATCGCCAGCACCTGCGAGACGATCTCGCCGGCGGTGAGATTGCGCCCGGCGCCCCAGAAGCCGGTGACACAGAAGGTGCAGGCCAGGGCGCATCCGGCCTGGCTCGAAAGACACAGCGTGCGGCGGCTGCGATCGGGGATGTCCACGGCCTCGATGGTGGCGCCGTCGTGGAGCCGCAGCAGGTACTTGCAGGTGCCGTCGGCGGAAGGCGCGCGCGATGCGACCTCGGGCCAACCGATCCGGAAGCGCTCGGCGAGGCGGGCCCGCAGGTCCTTGTGCAGCTCGGTCATCGCCGCGAACTCGCGCACGCCGCGGACGTGCAGCGCCTGGAAGATCTGGTCGGCGCGGAAAGGCCGGTCGATCAGCTCCGCCAGCGCCGCGCGCAAGGCCGCGGGCGACAAGCCCAGCAGGTCCGGACGCGGATCGATCGGTGGCATCGGTGCAGTCGCCATGTCAGCCATTTCTTATCAGGGATCGCCCCGCAGATTTCCACAACACTCTTTGCCGAGAGGAGATTTCTTCCCAAATGCCGGTCCCAGGGGAAGCGCCCGGCACTGGCATCGCGACGCGCCGGTCGCGGCAAGGCAACGAAGGGCCACCACGAGCCCGTTGGTTCGGTCCTCGGCCCCGGACGGCCCCGGCCCGGCCGAAGGGCACAGAGCCTTCCCCGCTCCACGAGGTCTCGTCTAGACGGCGCGGCGCCGGCGGAGGCGGCGGGTGGGGTCGATGCCGATCGATTTCAGGAAGGAGAGATCGCGACTGTCGATTTGGAACAGCGGCTCGCCGGTGGGCGATTTTGGCGTGGCCGCGGGGAGCTGCTCGGCTTCGTTCGCTTCTCGTTTGCAATCCACCAGCAGGTAGAGCGAATAGCCCTCTTCGCGAATTTTGCGCAGCGTCCGGCTGACCTCCGAAGACTCCGAGATGGCTTCGGAAAGCGCGCGCCGCAAGTCGCGAAGCATGTGATGCAGCTTGTCGTCCAGCTCCAACCTCCCGGCAGCCTGCAAAAGGGCCGACGCCGGATTATCCCTTGGCCCCAGGAGGGTGTCAAACGCCTCCAAGAGCGTTGGAAGCCTGCCGCGCTCGTGGTAGCTTGGACCCTCATTCGAGGATCGACAACGGTGGCGGCGGAGCCCGCAGAGCACGATCGCAAGGCCCTTGGCGAGTGGCTCGAGCACGCCGGGTTCGAGCTTCGCGAGAGCCATCCTCTCGCCGGCGACGTCTCGCCGCGGCGCTACCATCGGCTCACCGCCGCGGACGGCACCACGGCGGTGCTCGCCGTTTACCCGGAGGAGGTACTGGAGGCCTGCAGGCGGTTTGCCCGCAGCACCGACCTGCTTGCCGCCGCGGGCGTGCCGGTGCCGCGGGTGCTCGCCGTCGACTGCGCACGCGGTTGGATGCTGGTGCAGGACCTGGGCGCCCTGACCCTGGCCGATCTGCATGACCGTCCATGGCGCGAGCTCGGCGTCTATTTCGAGCATGCCGCCGCGCTGGCCGCCCGAGTGGCGGCCCTGCCGATCGCCCTGGTGGGAGAGCTTGGCAATCCGCCGCTCGACCAGGCGCTGCTGGCACGCGAGCTGTCCCAAATCCGCCAGCTGTTCCTCGCGCCTCGGGGGTTGCTGTCGCCTGAGGCCGACAGCGCTCTGGACCGGCTGTGCTGGGAGCTCGCAGCCGATCCCCCCGTCCCCTGCCACCGTGATTTCATGGCCCGCAACCTGGTGCCGGACGGGAGGGGCCGGGTCGCGGTGCTGGACCATCAGGACCTGCGCCTGGGGCCACCGGCCTACGACCTGGCATCGTTGCTCAACGACACGCTGTTCCCGCCGCCGGAGCTAGAGCACCGGCTGCTGGCAGCTGCCTTTCCCGGTGCCGCCGGCGAGCTGTGCTACCACCGGGCGGCGGCCCAGCGCACGCTCAAAGCGGTCGGGACCTACGCCGCTTTCGCCCAGCGCGGGCACCCTCGCCACCTGCCGCTGATCGCCCCAACCTTGCGGCGCTTCCTGCATCACTTCGGATGCGTCCCCGAAGGCAAGCCGCTGGCGCACGAGCTGGAGCGCGCCTGGAGCAGCGCTTTAGAGCCGCAATGAATCTTGTGGGAACGAAACCCGCTCCCGAACCGAGCGCCCGAGGGCCGGGCCTGTGGCGCCCGACCCCCCAGGATCGCGACGCACGGGCTCGCTGAGGGCCAGTGCCGAGACCCGCCCGCATTGCCTCACCCGTTTGAGTCGCGCTCCTGGGGGGGTCAGGCACCCCAGGCCCTCCGCAATCGCCGCTTAAGCGACACCGTAGAAAACCAAGCCGCACAAGACCCGGCTCGGAACGAGTTTGCGGGAGAGGAAAGGAGGGGAAAGCAGGCAGGGAAGGGGAAGAAACGGGGGCGAGGGCCGTCAGCTCAGTTCTTCGGCGCCTCGTGCGGTCCGGCGGAGCCATCCGGTCGCGGTCCGTCGTTGGGGCGCAGGCCCTTCTTGAAGTTGCGGATACCGTCGCCGATTCCCTTGCCCAGGCCCGACAGGCGGGCAGGTCCCCAGAAGAGCAGGATCAAGAGGCAGATGACGAGAATATCGCCCAGCTTCATGCCAACAGTCTACACCCTTGCCTGCGACCTCTGCCACCATGGCGCACGGACGCGCCGAATCGGCCCTTTCCCACGCTTTCCGCCGCGAAGCGCACGGTTGAGCGAGAGGAAGCGCAGGGCCCCAGGCCGTCTGGGCCTGAGGAGCGCGCCTCAAACGGGCGAGGCAACACGGTTCGATCTCGGCACTGACCCACAGCGAGCCCGTACGGCGCGCTCCTCAGGTCCAGGCGGCCCCGGCCCGGCCGAAGGGCACAGAGCCCAAACGGCCCGGCTCTCAGCGAGCGACCCTGATCTCAGCGAGCGGCCCGGCTCTCCCGCTCGGCACGCTCCGGCACTGTGGTAGGCAGGAACTGAGACCGCCGGGCGGCGGCCAGCAGCGAGCGGTTCCTCGAGATCGGAGGCGGCGTCACCTCCTGGCGGTTCCTGGCGTAGCAGGTCAACACCCGCTTCACGAAGTCCTGGGTCTCGCGGTAGGGCGGCACGCAGCCGTAGCGTGCGACCACCTCGGGACCGGTGTTGTAGGCGGCGATCGCCAGGTCGGGCCGGTCCCGGAACCGGTCGAGCAGCAGCCGCAGGTAACGGCTGCCGGCGTCGACGTTGGCGTAGGGGTCGCGCAGGTCCTTCACCCCGAAGTCCTCACCCGTCGACGGCAGCAGCTGCATCAAGCCGACGGCGCCACAGGGCGAGACCGCATGCGGGACGAACCGCGACTCGCTCTCCACCATCGCGGCGAGCAGCAGCGGGTCGACGTGGTTGCGCTCCCCCGCCGCCGCCAGGATGGCGCCGAAGGGGATCCGCCGCAGCAGCTCCCGCCGGCCGTCCACCGCGGAATCGGCGCGGAACAGCCCGAAGCGGCGCGGCTCCGCGCCAAGCGCGGCGCTGAGGTCGGCGGGACTGACCGCGCCCGCGCCCCTTTCCGCCAATTGCGTCGGTGGCGACCATTGCGGCCATGACGCCGAGGCGCCACCTGCCAGGATGGCGGCAAGCTCCCGACGCCCCAGGTCTTCGTGGGTGGGGGCCGGCAGCAGGGCGGGACGAGGAGTCGAGGGGTGCGACGGGACGGCTTGGATGGCGAGCGCCAGAAAGGGCAGGAAGATCAGCGCGGCAGAAGGCACGCGGGCTCGTATCGGCTTCATCGGGTACGGTTCCTCCTCTTCGTCCAATCTCCTCATGAGGCGGCACCCGACAACACACAGGCCGGAGCCGGGGGAAGTCAGGAACCTCCTCGTCGCAGTCGTCTGCAAACCGCCGTACGCAAAACGCACGGGTGGGCGAGTCGATGAGACCAAAGGTGGGGTTACTGCGAGATCGATGCCAGGATGCGTCCTCGAAATAGGACTGCGCGGGGCTGTGGGACCCCTGCGCAGCCGGTCGGCAGCCGTAGGCCGGCCGCCGTCAACCGCCGTGGAGTTGGCGGCCGGGGAGCCTCAGAGCGGCGGCGAGTTGTTGGTCCTGCGCCGCTGCTGGCGGCGGCCCGGAAGGTCGTAGTCCTCGCAGCCGATGCCCAGGTCCGAGACCTTGTTGCGTAGGGTGTTGCGGTGGACGCCCAGCGACTTTGCCGAGCGGCAGAAGTTGCCACGGTTCGACTTCAGCGAGGCCACGATGAACTGGCGCTCGAACTCCCGGCGCGCCTGCTCCAACGTCATGCCCCGCCGCACCAGCTCGTCGACGATCTGAAACAGCCGTCCGTTGAGATTCTGTTCGACCATGGAGCCTCGAAGAAGAACTTCTACGATATCACAGGCGCGTGACGCCGGCCTCGCCTCGGGCGCCGGCGGCGCCTTGAGGCCGCCTGCGGACAGCTGGCCTGGGCGCTCGCGCCGGTCGCCGCGGGGCGATGGGCTATTTTTGATCGAGGCGGTCGCCGACGAAGATCGTGTAACGGGACTCGATGATCTTGGCGGTCGCGGACCGCTTCTGGACCGACAGCACCGCCAGCTCGCCCAGCACCAGGGGTGGCAGACCGCGGTCGCTGGTCCGGTAGATGGTGAAGATGTCTCCGGGCGTGACGTTCTGGTCGGTGCCGCGGTCGATCCAGACCACGTGGTCCTGGCCCAGATCGATGATCGCGTCGCGCGCGTAGATGATGGCCGGCGCATCCTTGAGCTTCTCGCCGGCGACCGGCAGGTTGACCGGCCGCAGCGGCGTGGTGCGGCCGAGCGGCACCGGCTCGGGCTCGAACGGCCGCAGGCGGTCGCCGACGAGCACCGCATCACAGGAATGGACGATCTCGGCGATGGCGGTGTCGTCCTGCACGGAGAGCACCCGCACCCGCCCGCGGTACTGGTAGAAGCTGCCGAAGACCTTGGCGGTCACCGGATGCACCACCTCGCGCTCCGGGCCGACGATGGTGAACAGGCTGCCGGCGACGAGGCCCTGTTTGGCGCCGCCGTTCAAGTACACGATGTCGCCGGTGAACATGTCGACCTTGGCGCCCGTCCGACCGTAGACCCCCTTCATCTGCGTCTCTTGGTAGTGGGGGTTGAGCTTGGGCGTCAGGTTGTCGAACTCCGAGCCGATGATCTCGTAGGGGAACTGCTCGCCGGGGTCGGAGATGTAACCGCTGCAATAGATGTCGCTCTCCCAACCCAGCGGCGCCGGCGGGCTGGTGGCCTTGGCGGCGCTCTCCACTCCCGGCACCTGCGGCGGCGGCTCCGGCTCGGGCTCTCCCGAGGTCCCGGCACCGGCGGCGGGCGGCGCGACCTGGGCCAGGTTGTCCACCGGCGCCACCTGGATGCCGGTCACCAGCGGGTCGCCAGGGTAGATCCAGTGCGCGTCGAGGATGTACTGGTTCTTCTCCCAGAGCTGCGGCCAGAGGTAGGGATTGCCGTAGAAGCGCTTCGCCAGACCCCACAGGGTGTCGCCGCGGGCGATGGTGTAGGTCTCGACGCCGGCCACCGGCGCCGGCGGATTCCATGCCGTCCAGTGATCGCCGACCCGGTGCAGCTCACGGGGCGGCCGGCTGGCCGCGGACAGAGCGCCGGCACCCAGCAGGGAGATGGCGAGGACGATACCGGCAAGCCGCACTTTCATACCGCGCCTCCCGCTCCACTCGTATGGGGGGGTATAGTGAAGTCTCTATGGCTTAAGGTAACGCGTTGGCCCTTCTGCTGTCAAGGCTTACCGCTTGACACCTAAAGTTCTGCTTGAGCTTCGGAGGGACTTTCAGGGCAGCTTCGCGCGGCGCTCCTCCGCCACCGCCGCCACGGCGGTGCCCGGGAACTGGCGGAGGACTTCCTGATAGGTGGTGCGGGCGCCCTCCTTGTCACCCAGCGCTTCCAGCGACATCCCCGCCTTGAGCAGCGCATCCGGCGTCTTGTTGCCGCGGGGATAGCGCGCCACCGTCTCGCGGAAGGCGGCAAGCGCGCCGCGCATGTCACCGCGCGAGTAGCGGCACTCGCCGATCCAGTACTGCGCGTTGTCGGCGAGCTCGCTGTTCGGCTCGGCCTGCAGGAAGCGCTGGAAGCTGGACTCAGCGTCCACGTAGTGCCGCTGGTGGTAGAGGGTGTAGCCGCGGTCGTAGAGCGCCTGCACCGCCGGCGTGACCGGCTCGCCCTTGCCCGCGACGGCCGGTGCACCGAGGCCGGAGGCGGGCGGTGGGAGGGGTACGGCGGCGGCACCCTGGGGCACCGCCGGACTGCTCGGGACGGCAGCGGCACTCGGCGGCGCCGGCGGGCTGCTCGCCGTGGCACCGGCCGGCAGCCGGCGGCCCGTTCCGGCGGCGGCGGGCGGCGGCGGCGCGGCCGGGGCCTGTGCGGATCGCGATGGCGGCGGGGGAACGTCAATGTCCATCTCGTCGATTGCCGGTGCCTCGCGGCTTTCCCGGGGCGCCCGAGTCGCGCGGTCGGCCCCCGCGGGACGTGCCGGCAAGGACGCGGCGCCACCGGCCGGCGGCGACAGCGGGCGGGCGCCGGCGGCACGTTCCGCGGCCACTCGCGCGGTGTCCGGCGCCGCCGTTCGTGTGGTGTCCGGTGCCGCCGTTCGTGCGGCGTCCGACGCCGCGGGGCGGTGCCCGCTGGCGCCGCCGGCACCGGTGGCCGTGCCACCCGCGCCCTGGCCGGCCTGCAGCTCCGAGACCTGCTGGCGCAGGCGGTTGAGCTCGACCTCGGCGACCGCCGCCTTGCGCTGCAACTCCAGCACGCGGTCCTGCAGCTCCTTGATCTGGTCGCCATCGGCTTCCTCGCCGCCGGAGGCACAGCCGCCGAGCAGAGCCGACAGCGCCAGCAGCGCCACTGCCAGGATCGCCCGCGGCGACGGTGGGCGCCTCAACGCAGCGCCTTCCCTTCCGGCACGCCCTTCGGGATGTCCTTGACCAGCTTGCTGTTGGGATACTCGCTGCGCAGGCGATCGAAGGCCTTCTTCGCCTCGTCCGGCTTGCGCAGCTTCTGGTAGGCCCGCCCCAGGGCGTAGATCACCTTGTCCATCCCTGGGTACTTGGGATAGGTCTGGGTCAGGAACTCGAAACGGTTGATCGCCGCCTGGGCGACACCGTAGCGCAGGTAGAAGTCGCCGATCTGGTACTCGTGCTCCGCCAGGTTGACGTTGACGGTTTCGATCTGCTCCTGCGCCTTGGTCGCGTACTCGGTCGTCGGGTAGAGGCGGATCAGCTCCTGGTAGGCCTCCAGGCTCTTGCGCGTCACGGTCTGATCGCGGTCCGGACGCTCCATCCGCTTGGCCAGGCTGTTGGCGATCTGGAACTGGACGTAGGCCGCCTGGTCGCTGGTGGGGAAGCGATTCAGGTAGTCGCGGTACTTGGCCTCGGCCTGGGTGTAGTTGGTCGTGCCGCCTTCCAGGAAATAGGTGTCGGCGGCCAGCAGCAGACCCTCCCGCCCGACCTTCGAGTTCGGCTCCACCTCGAAGGCATGGGTGAACAACGGTCTGGCCTTGGAGTACTTCTTTTGCGCCAGGAAGTCCTTGCCCTGAACCAGCGATTCCTCCGCCGACAGCCTGAGGATGGGATCGACGCGCTTACCGGAGCCGCTGCTCTTGCACCCGGCGATTCCCACCAGCCAAAGCAATCCCAGCACCGCCAGCATGAGCGGCGCCAGGTTCGGCGCGATCCGCGCCCTGAGTTTCATCGTCATAGTTTCTCCGACCGGCTGAAGGAGATCAGCTCGGACATCGCCCGCGCCGGGTCGGCCGCGGAAAACACCGCCGTGCCCACCACGCAGACCTCCACGCCGGCGGCCAGGACGCTATCCATGTTACCGCGATCGATGCCGCCATCCATCGCGATCTCGACCGGCAGGTCGCCACCGTCCCGGATCAGCCGCCGCAGGCGTCGCGCCTTGTCCAGGCTGCGGGGCAGGAATGCCTGGCCGGAGAACCCCGGGTTCACCGACATCAGCAGCACGTAGTCGAGGCGTGGCAGGGCGTCCACCAGGACTTCCACCGGGGTCGCCGGATTGACCGCCACCCCCGCCAGGGCGCCCGCCTCGCGGATCTGTTGCAGCAACCGATCGAGATGGGATGCCGCCTCCCAGTGCACGGCCACCCGCGCCGCGCCGGCGCGCAGGTAGTCGGCGAGCAGGCGGTCGGGGTTGGAGACCATCAGGTGGACGTCGAGCGGCAGCCGGGTGCGGCGATGGAGCGCCGCAACCATCGGCACGCCGAAGCTCAGATTGGGAACGAAGTGCCCGTCCATCACGTCGACGTGCACCAGCTCCGCGCCGCCGGCCTCGCAAGCGGCGACCGCCCCGCCGAGGTCGGCAAGGTCGGCGGCGAGTATCGAAGGCGCCAGACGCATCGAGATCACGGCCCTCCGTCGGCGGTCGCCACCACCAGCGACACCGGGTCGCCGGCGGTCAGGGGATGTCCGGGCAGCGGGAACTGGCGCAGGATCACGCCGGCCGCGACGCCTTCGTAGCGCTCGAACTTGACGCTGCCGAAGCGGAAGCCGTGCGCCTCGAAATACTGCCGCACCGGATCGTAGTGGCGGTAGACCAGGTCGGGCATGACATAGCGCCGGCCGGGGGTCGCCATCGCCAGCAGCAGGTTGACCGGCGACGCCGGCGGCACCTCGTCGCCGGCGCTGGGGTCCTGTTCGACCACCGCGCCGGGGGGTTGCTGCCCGTCGAAGGCCCCCAGGATGGTGCCCACCTCGAGACCGATGGCCGACAGCGTCACCTGCGCCGCCGGCAGCGCCTTGCCGGCAAGGCTGGGCACCTTGACCCGGCGCGGCCCGAGCGAGAGCATCACCTCGACGCTGCTGCCGCGTTTGACCAGGGTACGGGGGTCCGGACTCTGGCGGACGACGCGGCCCGCCGGGACCTGGTCGTCATAGCGGCCGCTGCCCTCGGCACGCCGCAAGGTCAGGCCGAGGTCGCCCAGCATGTCCGTTGCCTCCCCGCGGGTGAGGCCGGTGACGTTGGGCACCGGCATGACGCCGCTGCGCACGAAGACGCTGAAGGCAAAGTAGCTGGCGGCCAGAAAGACGACCAGCACCAGCAGCAGGTAGGCGACGAATCCCAGGCCAGACAGGAAACGCCGCCACATGCACCGCAGTTTATTGCACTGCGTCGCAAATCCCGCATCCCGTTCGCCGGCCCTCCGGCCCCCGTCCTCTTCGCGGGTCGCCGCCGGGCCGCGCCGACTAGAATACGATCATGGCCGCCAGGATCCCGCGAGCGCAGGCGATGCGGCAGACGATACCCCCGGCGCCGGCCGGTCCGCCGCTGGGCGCCCACGTGTCGGTGGCCGGCGGGGTGGCCACCGCCTTCGCTCGCGCGGCGGCGCTGGGCTGCGACACCATCCAGATCTTCGTCAAGAACGCCAACCAGTGGCGCGCCCGACCGCTCGCCGCCGACGAGGCTGCGGCTTTCCGCCGGCAGCACGCCGCCGGCGGCGTCGGCGCGGTGATGGCGCACGCCTCCTACCTGATCAACCTCGCCGCCACCGATCCGCAGATCCTGGAGCGCTCGCGCGAGGCGCTGATCGACGAGCTGGAGCGGTGCGGCCGGCTCGGCGTCGCCGGCCTGGTGCTGCATCCGGGCGCGCACCTGGGAGACGGCGAGGCGGCGGGGATCGCGCGCGCCGCCGCCAGCCTGGACCAAGTGCTGGCCGCGCTGCCGCGCCTGCGCACCCGCGTGCTGCTCGAGAACACCGCCGGCCAGGGGAGCTGCCTGGGCCACCGGCTCGAGCACCTCGCCGCCATCCGTGAGCGCCTGCCGGCGGCGCGCCGGCGCCGGGTCGGCGTCTGCATCGACACCTGCCACGCCTTCGCCGCCGGCTACGCCATCCACGAGCGGAACGGGTGGCGAGATTTCCTCGCCGAGGTCGACGAGCGGCTGGGGCTCGCGACCTTGGGATGCATCCATGTCAACGACTCCCTGCGGCCCTTCGGCTCGCGCCGCGACCGCCACGCCCATATCGGCGAAGGGCTGCTGGGGACCGCGGCGTTCGCACGGCTGGTCGCCGAGCCGGCCCTGGCGACGGTGCCGATGATCCTCGAAACCGAACCCGGCGAGGAGATGGTCGGGCACGCCCGCGACCTGGCGGTGCTGCGCGGGCTCAAGAACCGGGGACGAGCCCGGGCAGGTGCTTCGTCAGGTCGAAGTAAACGACCACCACCATCAGCATCAGGATGAGCACCAGGCCGACCTGGCTGATGACCTCCTTGACCCGCAGCGACAGGTCGCGGCGGATCACTTCTTCGATCAACAGGATGAAGATCTGGCCGCCGTCCAGGATCGGGATCGGCATCAGGTTCAGGATCGCGATGCTCAGGCTGACGAAGCCCAGCAGGTTGAACAGGGCCTGGTAGCCGGCGCGATAGGCCTCGCCCGATTGGGCGGCGATCTCGATCGGCCCGCCGATCACCCCCTTGGCCGACATCTGGCGGCGGAAGACCTTGCCCAGCACCTGGAAGGTCTCGACCGCGATGTCGAGGTTGTAGCTCAGGCTCTTGAGCAACGCCTGGCCCGGCGGATACCGCTGGTAGAAGCCGACGTAGGCCCCGATCTTGCCCACCTTGCCCTGCAGCGCCGGCACCACGGTCACCACCAGCGGCTTGCCGCCGCGCACCACCGCCACCGCCACCGCGACACCGGGCCGCTTCTCGATCGCGTCGATGAAGGCGCGCGTGTCGGTGATCGGCCGCCCGTCCACGGCGCGGATCTCGTCGCCCGGCCGCAACGCCGCGCGCGCCGCGGGGGAGCCGGGCAGGACGCTGCGCACCTGCGGCCGCACCAGCGGGTAGAGCCCGGCAAGGTCGCCGACCTCGTAGCGCGGCACGCGCTTGGGGGTGACGGTGGCGTCGAAGACGCGGTCGTTGCGGCGGACCACCAGCGCCAGCGGCTTGTCGGGCGAGGTGAGCAGCGCCAGGCTGAGGTTCTGCCAGTCGGCGATCCGCTCGCCGTTGACCCTGACGATCAGGTCCCCCTTGGCCAGGCCGGCAGCCGCCGCCGAAGAGCCCTCCTCGACGCCGCCGACGACCGGCGGGATGTCGGGCAGGTTCGGCAGCTCGTTGCCGACCATGAACAGGCAGGCGGTGATGGCGACCGACAGCACCACGTTCATCGTCGGACCCGCCAGGTACACCAGCACCCGTTGCCAGCGCGGCTTGCTCAGGAACTCGCCGGGCTCGCCCGACGACTCCTCGGGGTTCTCGCCGTGCAGCCGGACGTAGCCGCCGAGCGGCACCAGCGACAGGCGGTAATCGGTGCCGCCGCGCTCGAAGCCGACGAGGCGCTTGCCGAAGCCGATGGAGAAGGTCAGCACGCGGACGCCGAAAGCCTTGGCCACCAGCAGGTGGCCGGATTCGTGGACCACGATGATGACGCCAAGGGCGAAGCCGAAGGCGAGCAGATCGGTGAGGATGTCTCTCATGACCTGACTCCGGGCAGGGGCAACAGCAGGAAGACGCCCAGCTGCAGCACCGGCGCGGCAAACAGCAGCGCGTCGCAGCGGTCGAGCACGCCGCCGTGGCCCGGCAGCGAATGTCCCGAGTCCTTCACTCCCACCCCGCGTTTGAGCATCGATTCGACCAGGTCGCCGATCTGCCCCGCCGCCGCGGTGAAGGCGGCGAGCACCAGCAGCTCGGGCTCCAGCCTGCCGCGGCGCCAGAGGCTCCATGAGGCCGCCGCCGCCAGACTTGCGAGGAGGCCTGCCGCCGCTCCCTCCCAGCTCTTCTTCGGACTGATGGTCGGCGCCATCTTGTGGCGGCCGAAGCTGCGCCCGACGTAGAAGGCGGCGGTGTCGCCCAGCCAGACGACGGCGAGCAGCAGCAGCACCAGCGAGGGATCGCGGCGATGCAGGAGATCGATGCTGGCAAGCGGCACGGCGAAATAAGGCAGGCCGAAGGCGAGGAGCCCCAGGCTCTCCATCGTCTCGTCGAGCGGCGTCCGGGCCAGCAGCACCAGGCTGCCGACGCCGACCGAGGTCAGCGCCCCGAGGACCAGCAGCAGCTGCGTCTCGCGGTCGGGACCGAGCGACAGGGTCATGGCCAGCGCCGCCAGCGGCACCAGCACCGCCAGCACCGCCAGCGGCGCGTGCGGAGCGCGCAGGCGCGCGATGCCGACGTACTCGATCGCGGCCCAGGTCAGGAAGAACGCGGCGAAGAGGAAGAACCAGGCGCCGGTGAGCAGGAAGATCCCCGCCAGCATGACCGGCGTGCCGACCGCGGCGGTCAGCACGCGCTGGGTCGAAGATGCGGGAGCGCTCCTGGCAGGGTCGGTGACGTGTTCCATAGGCAGCTCCGCGGGTCAAGTTACCACATCAAGGCTCGGCCAAGGGCTGCCACTCGGGCGGGTAGAGCACGCGTTCGAGCACCAGCCCATGGGCCGGCGCGGTGGCCCCGGCGGCGCCGCGCGGGGCGCCGCCGAGGAGCGTCGCGAAGTCCCGGGGCGAGCGCCTTCCGAGACCCACCTCGAGCAGCGTCCCGACCAGCGCCCGCACCATGCCGCGCAGGAAGCCGTCGCCCACCACCCGGAAGCGCAGCTCCTCGCCCGCCGCCTCGAAGCCGGCCGCGGCGATGGTGCGGCAGGGTTGGGTGTGAGCGCCGCCGGCCAGCGCGAAAGCCGAGAAGTCGTGCCGGCCGACCAGGGCCGCGGCTGCCAGCTCCATCGCCGCCACGTCGAGCCGCGCTGGCACCCGCAACGCAAAGGGCGCATCGAGCGGCGACAGCACCTCGGCCCGGCTCAGCCGGTAGCAGTACTCCTTGGCGTGGGCGCAGCGGCGAGCGTGAAAGCCGGCGGCCATGCGGGCGGCGGCCAGCACCCGCACGTCCTGCGGCAGCCGGTGGTTGGCGCCATGCACCAGGCCGCGCAACGGCCAACTCGCCACCGCGGCAGGTGGCTCGAGGTGGGCCGCCTGGCCGCGGGCATGCACTCCCGCGTCGGTGCGGCTGGCGCCCACCGCCCGCACCGGCGTCCCCAGCAACCGCTGCAGAGCATCCTCGAGCACCTCCTGCACGGCCAGCGCGTTGGCCTGCCGCTGCCATCCCGCGTAGGCGACGCCGCGATAGGAGACGATCAGGCGGACGGCCATCGCCGCCCCACCGCCAGCAGCGCCCCGAAGGGTACCCAGATGGCGGCAAAGACCCAGGGCAGGAGCGGCACGCCGCCGCGCTGCGACAGGTAGCTCAGCAGCACCAGGCCCGAGAGGGCGCGCCAGGCGGTATGGCGGTGGAGCGCCGCCCAGGGCAACACCCAGATCACGTACCAGGGGTAGACGGTGGGAGACAGCAGCAGCATGGCACCGAACAACCAGCCCGTCGCCGCCGCCGCGTCCCGGAGGCCTCCCGGAACGATCCGCTCGCGTCCCGCCGCCGAGGCGGCCACCACCGCGACCATGGCGACCGCCAGCAGCGCCTTGGCCAGGAACTGAGGATAGAGGTAGTGGTAGAGCGGGTTCCAGCGCGTGTACTCGCCGGTCAGGCGCTTGACCGCGTCGAGCAGCAGCGCCAGGCGGGGGGCGGCGCGGGCGGCGTCGAGCAGGCGCCAGAGCGGTTCGAACACCGGCCCGTCGAACTCCCAGGCGACGGCATAGGTGACCAGGCCGGGCGGCACTCCGCCGGTGGCGGCCAGCACCGGCAGCCAGGCCGCCGCCAGCAGGCCGCCGGCGACCGCCAGCAGCTTCACCGGGTGGCCGCTGCGCCGGCTCCACATCGGCAGCGCCGCGGCGGGCGCCAGCTTTGCAAGGACTCCGGCTGCGGCGAGGACACCGGCCGCGGCCCAGGAGCCCGCGGCTCCGGGCAGCCCCGGATGGACCCCGGCGGCCGGCGGCGCCGCCTTGGCTCCTATCCCCGGAGCATCGCGATGGTCGAGAGGCGGAGCTGCTTCCGATGCGCCGCGAGCATCGCGGTCGGCGGCCGGCGGCCGAGCCGGGACCAGGCAGAGCACGGTCCCCAGGCAGGCCGCCACCCCCAGGGCATCGACGTGCGCCATGCCGGAGAGCTCGATGGCGACCAGCGGGTTCCAGGCGTACCATACGCAGCGCGCGGGCGGCAGCCCCAGGCGCCGGGCCAGCGCCAGCAGCAGGGCGCAGCCGGCCAGGTCGGCGGCGGCGGCCAGCGCTTTCCAGGCCAGGATTGGATTGGGGAGCCTAGCCGCTATACTGAAGGCCGCGATCGAGAGGGGCGGGTAGACCGTCTGGATCTGCCGATGAGGCAGGTGCCGCCAATTCTCGTCGCGCAGGGAGGTGAGCTGCTCTGCCGCAGGCGGCAGGGCATAGGGGTTTGCGCCGGCCGCCGCCACCTTCCCATCCCAAAGGTAGCGCAGCGCGTCGTCGGACAGCGTCAAGGGCAGCGGCAGCAAGGGCAGCCGCAAGAGGACAGCTCCGGCGAGGATGGCGCAAGACATGCCGCGGGCGGAGGTGCGCGAGGTTTCGAGCCGCCGCGCCATCCAGGCAAGCCAGCAGAAAGCCGGACCCAGCAGGGCGAGCGCGAGGACGAGATGATGAGCCAGGTCAGAGGCGACCAACAGCGTGACGTTGACGGCCAGCAGCGGCAAGGCCGCCACCGCCCATTCCAGCCAGCCGGACCGGGTCCAGGCAGGCCAGCCTCCCTGGTTCTTCCAGGCGTGCCAGGTGCGCCAGCCGCGGCCACTGCGACCGCTGAGACCCCCCAGACCCCTGAGACCCCTGAGAGTACCGCCCGGAGGCTCCGGCGATGAGCTCGGCCCTGGGGCCGGCGGTGCTGGCACTCTATTACCTCATTCTGGGAGTGCTCGCCTTCTTCGGCGTGCATCGCCTGTGGATGGTGGTGCTGTACCTGAAAACCCGCCGGCGGACGCCGCCGCGGCCACCCGATCCCGAGCTCTGGCCGGTGGTCACCGTACAGCTGCCACTTTACAACGAGATGTATGTCGCGACGCGGCTGGTGGAAGCGGTTTGCCGTCTCGACTACCCGCGCGACCGGCTCGAGATCCAGGTGCTCGACGACTCGACCGACGAGACCACCGCGATCGTCGAGCGCCTGATCCAGGAGCACCGCCGGCAGGGGATCGACATCAAGCTGCTGCACCGCACCGACCGCACCGGTTTCAAGGCCGGCGCCCTGGCCGCCGGCCTCGAGCAGGCGCGCGGCGAGCTGCTGGCGGTGTTCGACGCCGATTTCGTGCCGCAGCCCGAATTCCTGCGCCTGTCGGTGCCCCACTTCGCCGATCCCGGCATCGGGCTGGTGCAGGGGCGGTGGCTGCACATCAACCGCGGCTACTCGCTGCTCACCCGGGTGCAGTCGATCTTCCTCGACGGCCATTTCATGATCGAGCACATCGCGCGCAACCGCAGCAACTGCTTCTTCAACTTCAACGGCACCGCCGGCGTCTGGCGGCGCGAGGCCATCGTCGGCGGCGGCGGCTGGGAGCACGACACGCTGACCGAGGACCTCGACCTCTCCTATCGCGCCCAGCTGATCGGCTGGCGGTTCCTCTACCTGCCCGAGCTGGCGGTGCCCTCCGAGCTGCCGGTGGACGTCAACGGCTTCAAGACCCAGCAGTACCGCTGGGCGAAGGGCGCCATCCAGACCGGCCGCAAGCTCATCGGCCGCGTGCTGCGGGCGCCGCTGCCGTGGCGGGTCAAGTTCGAGGCGTTCGTGCACCTCACCAACAACATCAGCTATCCCCTGATGTTGCTGCTGTCGCTGCTGATCTTCCCGGCCATGCTGCTGCGGCGCGGCACCTCGATGCGCATGCTGCTGTTCGTCGACCTGCCGTTCTTCCTCTCCGCCACCGCCTCGGTGCTGGTCTTCTACCTGATGAGCCAGGTCGCCGGCGGCACCGGCTGGCGGCGCCAGATCCGGTATCTGCCCGCCCTGATGGGCATGGGCATCGGCCTGTCGGTGGTGAACTCCCATGCCGTGCTCTCCGGCCTGGTGCAGCGCGGCGGCGTCTTCCACCGGACGCCCAAGTACCGCATCGAGAGCAGCGGCCAGGACTGGCGCCGCAAGCGCTACCGCGCCGGCATCAGCTCCTCGTTCGCGGTCGAAGCGGTGCTCGCCGCCTACTTCACCCTGTGCACCATCTTCGCCGCCATGACCGGCATGTGGATGTCGGTGCCCTTCCTGCTGCTGTTCGTGCAGGGCTACGGCTACATGGCGCTGCTGTCGGTGGTGCCGGCGATGGACGGCCTGCGGCTGGCCCGCGCCGGCGCCAGCTGGCAGAGCTGACGGATCCGCCCCCGGCCCCGCGACCGCCGCGCCCCGGCGACCCGGTGCCCCGGAAGGCATTCAATGGGTCTACAATCGACCCGATGTTCGTCGAGCGCGCAACTTCTCCGACCGTGAGCCTGCGGCCGGCCTCGCCGCGCGACGCCGAGTCGTTGCGGCAATGGCGAGCGGAGACCAGCGTCAGGCGTTATCAGCCGCTCAACGACCTGCCGGCCTCGCAGCTGCGCGCCGACGTGGCGAGCCAGCGGATCTCGGAGCTCTACCGCGGGCAGGGCGACAAGTTCCAGTGGATCATCCAGGTGGACGGCGAGGCCGCCGGCTGGATCACGCTGGTGGTGAGCAATTGGGAGCACGGCCTGGCGGAGGTCGGCTACGCCCTGTCGACCGCCTTCCAGGCGCGCGGCCTGATGACCGATGCCCTGGGGCTGCTGCTCGAGGACCTGTTCACCAACACCAACCTCGAGCGCGTCGAGGCCCGTTGCGCGGTCGAGAACACCGCCTCGCGGCGAGTGCTGGAGAAGAACGGCTTCCAGCGCGAAGGGCACCTGCGCGGCTACTTCAAGCTGCGCGGCCGCCGCATCGACAACTACCTCTTCGCCCTGCTGCGCGAGGACTACGAGCACCGGCGCCCGCGGCGGTAGCGCGCACGGGGGTACCCCCAGGGGGCACCCACCCCAGCCACCTCACTAGCCCTCCATCACCTTCAGCCCCGGGCTCACCGCCAGCCGCGCGGCGGTCGCGCGCTGCACGTCCGCCGCCGTCAACCCCGGGGCCACCTCCTCGAGCATCAACCCGTCCGGCGTCACCCGGATGTAGGCCATCTCGGTCACGATGGTGTCGACGACGCCGACGCCGGTCAGCGGCAGCGTGCATCTGCTCAGGATCTTCGGCGCGCCGTCGCGGGCGGTGTGCTCCATCGCGGCGATCACCCGCGCCGCCGCCGCCACCAGGTCCATCGCGCCGCCCATGCCTTTCACCATCTTGCCGGGGATCATCCAGTTGGCGATGCTGCCCGCCTCATCCACCTCCATGGCGCCGAGCACCGTCAGATCGATGTGCCCGCCGCGAATCATGGCGAACGACTCGGCGCTCGAAAAATACGAGGTCCCGGCAATCTCGCTCACCGTTTCCTTGCTGGCGTTGATCAGGTCGGAATCCTCCTGCCCCGCGACCGGATACGGCCCGATGCCCAGCATGCCGTTCTCGGATTGCAGGATGACCTCCATTCCCGGCGGCACGTGATTGGCGACCAGCGTCGGCATGCCGATGCCCAGGTTGACGTAGAACCCGTCGCGCAGCTCGCGCGCGATCCGCTTCACGATCCGCTCGCGCTTGTCGGCGTCCGGCCCGGGCCTGGTCATCGCCATCGTGCGCCACCCCTCGCCGGCATGGCCGTCAGCGGCCGTCCTGCCGGCGCACCGTCACCCGTTCGATCCGCTTCTCGTACAGCTCGCCCTGGAAGATCCTCTGCACGTAGACGCTCGGCGTGTGCACCTGGTCCCCGTCCAACTCCCCGACCTCGACCAGCTCCTCGACCTCCGCGATCGTCACCTTGGCCGCGGTCGCCATCATCGGATTGAAGTTCCGCGCCGTCTTGCGGTAGACCAGGTTGCCCATGCGGTCGCCCCGCCATGCCTTGACCAGGGCGAAGTCGGCCTTGAGGCCGCGCTCCATCAGGTAGGTGCGGCCATCGAACTCGCGGGTTTCCTTGCCCTCGGCGACCATGGTCCCCACTCCGGTCGGGGTGAAGAACGCCGGTATGCCAGCGCCGCCGGCGCGGATCCGCTCCGAGAAGGTGCCCTGGGGCACCAGGTCGAGCTCGATCGTGCCGTTGAGCACCTTCTCTTCCAGCAGCTTGTTCTCGCCGACGTAGGTGCCGATGTGATGGCGGATCTGCCCCGCCTCCAGCAGCAGGCCGCAGCCGGCGCCGTCGATGCCGACGTTGTTGCTGATGGTGGTGAGGTTGCGCGCGCCCTTGCGCACCAAGGCGCGGATCAGGTTCTCCGGGATACCGCACAGTCCGAACCCGCCGATCATGACGGTCGCACCGTCGAACAGGTCGCGGATCGCCTCGTCCGCATTGGCCACCACCTTGTTCATGACCGGGCGGAGATCTCGCTGGGGAGCACCTGACGAGCGAGCGTAGACAGCGGTTCGGCCGATGTCAAGCCGGCCTCAGAGCATCTCGAGGTTGGCGAAGCGGGCGACCAGCTTGCGTTTGCCGGTCTTGTCGAAAAAGACCGTGATCTTGGCGTCCTCGCCCTGGCCCTCCAGCTCGAGCACCACGCCGTGGCCGAGCGTCGGATGACGCACCCGGCTGCCGCGGCGCAACGGACGCCGGAGCACTGAGGGCTCGGCCGCGGTGTCCGCGGTGTTCGCGGCGTTCCCGCCGTCGCCATCGAGGACCAGCCGGCGCTGGCCGGCCTGGTCCCGGGATGAGGCCTGGCGGCCGCCACCGCCGCCGAAGAACGAGTACACCCCCTGCGCGCGCGCGTCGTAGCGCGGGCCGTCGAACAGCGCCGGGCTCTGGCTCACCGCCAGCAGCTCGTCCGGGAGCTCGGCCAGGAATGGCGACTGCGCCTGGTCCTGGTAGCGGCCGGCGATGCGCCGGCGACGGCAGCAGGTCAGGTACAGCCGCTCGCGGGCGCGGGTCATGCCGACGTAGAGCAGGCGCCGCTCCTCCTCGACGTCCTCGGGGGCGCCCTGGGAGTTGAAGTGGGGGAGCAGGCCGTTCTCGAGGCCCGTCACCACCACCGCCCGGAACTCGAGCCCCTTGGCGCTGTGCAGGGTCATCAGCGAGATGCCGCGCTCGGCCTGCCAGGTGTCGAGGTCGCTGACCAGCGAGACATGGTCGAGGAAGGCGGTGAGCAGGTCGGAGTCGCCGCGGTTGTAGCTGTTGGCCTCGGTGAACTGCTGCGCCGCCGACAGCAACTCGCGGATGTTCTCGAGCCGGGCCTGGTCCTCGGGGTCGTCCTGGCGGTAGAGGTCGGCGTAGCCGGTGGCGGCGAGCAGGCGGTCGAGCAACGCCGGCAGCGGCAGCTCGTCGGCCGCCTGCTGCAGGCCGACGATGAGGTCGCGGAAGCGGCGCACGGCGGCCGCGCTGCGCGCCGGCAACGTCCCCAGCTGATCGAGGTGGATCACGTCCCAAAGCGGCTGGCCGAGGTGCAGCGCCTGCTCGCGCAACAGCTCGAGCGTGGACTTGCCGATGCCGCGCGGCGGCTGGTTGAAGATCCGCGCCAGCGAAAAGTTGTCGCGCGGATTGCGCAGCACGCGCAGGTAGGCCACCACGTCCTTGATCTCCGCGCGGTCGTAGAAACGGACGCCGCCGACCAGCGCGTAGGCCACCTCGCGCTTGAGCAGCTCGTCCTCGATGGCGCGGGTCTGGGCGTTGGTGCGCACCAGCACCGCCATGTCGCTGAGCTTGATCTGGCGGGAGAGCCCGCGCAGGGTGTCGACCACCCAGCGCGCCTCCTCGATCTCGTCGGCGGCGCGGTAGAGCTCGACCTTCTCGCCGGCGCCGCGGTCGGTCCACAGGCGCTTGCCCCGGCGGTTGACGTTGTGCGCGATCAGCGCCCCGGAGAGGTCGAGGATGGTCTGCGTCGAGCGATAGTTGCGCTCGAGCTTGCGGACGGTGGCGCCCGGGAACGCCTCCTCGAAGCGCAGGATGTTCTCGAGGTTGGCGCCCCGCCAGCGGTAGATCCCCTGGTCCTCGTCCCCCACCGCGGTGAGGTTGCCGTCGGGACCGGCCAGCTCCTGGATCAGGCGCAGCTGGGCGTGGTTGGTGTCCTGGTACTCGTCGACCAGCAGGTAACGGGTGCGGGCGCGGACCCGGGACCGCACCTCGGCGTCGGCGGCGAGCAGCTTGACGGCGAGCGCGATGAGATCGTCGAAATCGACGCCGGAGGCCTGCATCAGCAGCCCCTGGTAACGCCGGTAGAGGGCGGACACCTTCTTCTCGAAGAAGTTGCTCGCCGCCGACTCGTAGGCGGCCGGCTCAATCAGGCGGTTCTTGGCGGCGCTGATCTGCGCCAGCACCGAGCGCGGCGAGAAGGCGGTCTCCGACAGCCCCTCGGCGCCCAGCGCTTCCTTGATCAGCGCCAGCTGATCGGCGGCGTCGTGGACGGCAAAGTCGCGCTTGACGCCCACCCGCTCGCCGTAGCGGCGCAGCAGCAGCAGCGCGAAGCGATGGAAGGTGCCCACCGAGGCCGGCAGCGGGTGCATCCCGAGCAGCTCCTCCACCCGCTCGCGCATCTCCCCGGCCGCCTTGTTGGTGAAGGTCACGGCGGCGATCTGGCCGGGGTCGACGCCGCGCTCCTCCACCAGCCACGAGATGCGCCAGGTGATCACCCGGGTCTTGCCCGATCCGGCCCCCGCCAGCACCAGCTGCGGGCCCTCGCCGTGAGTGACGGCGGCGATCTGGTCGGGGTTGAGGTGGCGCTCGAGGTCGCGGGCGGCGTGCCGGTTCACCCGCGGAGTCTACCTCCCCCGGGGAATCGGCGGCGCGGCCGGGCGGTTCTCTGTGGTCTGGAACCAACTCCCCTCGAAGAGGGGGTGGGGCGTCCCCTGGCAGGCGCCGCTGACTAGAAACGGAGTCGAATGAAACCTGTAGACATCTTCGAGCAGCTGAGCCAGCGGGTGCTTGGCCAGCAAGAGGCGTTGCGCTACGTCTCGGTGGCGATCTTCAAGCACCTGCAGGGGGAGAAGTACGGCAACCTGCTGCTGATCGGCAACTCCGGCACCGGCAAGACCACCATCATGCGCGGCATCGAGGCGCTCTACGGCGCCTTCGAGGAGCTCGCCGAGTACCGCGTGGTGCTGATCATGAACGCCAACACCTTCGCCACCGAGGACGGGTCGGTGGATACCAGCCGCCTGTTCTCGCGCCTCGAAGAGCGGGTGCGGCAGGTGCTCGGCGCCGGCGCCACCGCCGAGCAGATCGGCCGCCTGATGGAGCGCGCCACCATCTGCCTCGACGAGATCGACAAGGTCTCGGGGGTGATCGGCGGCAAGCCCTACGTCACCGGCATCAACATCCAGCAGGCGGTCCTCACCCTGATCGAGGGCGAGCGGGTGCCCTACCGCATCACCGCCCCGACGTCGGCGGCCGGCCTGACTCAGGCCAGCACCGTCTGGGTGGACACCGGCAAGATGCTGTTCCTCTGCGCCGGCGCCTTCGAGACCCTCTACGACCAGGTCTTCGCCCGCGTCGTATCGCCCAAGAGCGGCATCAAGCTGCCAACCGTCACCACCTACATCGACGGCAAGGTCTCGATCCGCGAGTACTTCACCCTGCGCCACCACTTCCGGCCGGAGGACCTCTTCGAGTACGGCATGCAGCCGCAGTTCCTGTCCCGCTTCGACAACGCGGTGATCCTCGAGGACCTCAACGCCGCCCTGCTGTCGCGCATCTTCAGCGAGCCCGAGGACGGCGTGCTGCGCATCTCGCAGCGCTTCTTCGGCCGGCAGGGCATCGAGCTCGAGGTGACCGAGCAGGCGGTGCAGCGGATCGCCGAGGAGGCGGCCAAGAGCAGCCGCATCGGCGCCCGCGCCCTGAAGTCGATCTACGGCCGGATCATCAAGCCTTTCGAGTTCGACCCCTTCGCACGCCCCGAGGTGCAGCCCAACGGCGCCGGCCACCGCCTGGTCATCGACGACGGCCTGGTGGCGGCGGCCCTCAAGCCGCCCATATGATCCCGACGATCCCGCCGGCGGCGATCGCGGACATCGTCGAGCGGCTGCGAAGCCGCCACGGCGACGGCCAGGCGGAGCGGATCCGCCGCGGCGTCGAGCAGCTGGCCGCCTGCTGGTGGCCGGAGGACGGCGACGCCGACGAGCTTGGCGCCTTTTGCGAGGCGGCTTTCCAGGCCGACCCGGTGGAGCTCGAGCGCAGCTGCCGCCGGCTCGAAGAGGTGCTCGAGCAGGTGGACGGGCGGCTCCACGAGGTCCGCCGCGAGCTGCTGGCGCCGATCGAGACCGAACGCGGCGCGGCGGCGCCGGTCACCGCCGTGGATGCGCTGCTGGTCCACCTGGACCTGGCTCCGCACGTCGACGAGGATCTCTTCCGCAACCGCGTCGCCGGCTTCGCGCTGCTGAACTTCCCGGTCCATACGCTGCGCCAGCGCCTGGCCGAGAGCGCCGGCTGGGACCGCGCCGCCTGGGCGCGCTCGCGGATGATGGACCGCTTCGCCAGCCGGGTGCCGGCGGCGGTGGCACAGGCGGCGAACCGCGCCGGAACCGCCGCCGAGGAGTACGTCTCCACCTACAACCTCCGCCTGGACCGGCTGATCACCCCGCGCGGCGAGCGGCTGTTCCCGGAAGGGCTGCGGCTGATCAGCCACTGGGGGCTGCGCGACGAGCTGGCGGCCCACTACGCGGACCCCGACGCCGCCGGAGCGCTGGCGCGCCAGCGGCTGATCCTGCGGGTGATGGAGCGCATCGTGCGTCAGGAGATCCCGGCGGCGGTGATCGACAACCCCAAGCTGCTCTGGGAGCCGGAGGCCAACACGGTGCTGCCGCTCGCGGCCGGCGCGGACGGGGCGGACGCAGGGTCGTCGCCAATCGCGACACTCCCGGCAGGTCGAGAGCCGGACCGGCGCTACGAGCAGCTGCTCGCCATCTTCCGCAGCCAGCTGCCGGTCGATCCCTACACTCCGACCGCGCCGACCCTGCCGGCGCGCCGCTTCGAGCTCGGGCGCCAGATCCCGGAGGAGGAGGTCGAGGCGCTGCTGCTGACGGTGCTGGAGGCGCCGGAGGTCGACGAGCTGGCCCGCCACGTCGCCGGCCGCCTCGGCCGGCCGCTCGAACCGTTCGATATCTGGTACTCGGGTTTCAAGGCCCGCGGCCGCCACGGCGAGGCGGAGCTCGACGCCCGGGCACGGGCCGCCTTTCCGACCGCCGGCGCCTTCCAGGCGGCGCTGCCGGATCTGCTGGCGCGGCTGGGGTTCTCGCCCGAGCGGGCGGCGTGGCTGGCCCACCGCGTCGTGGTCGATCGAGCGAAGGGCGCCGGTCACGCCCTCGGCGCGGTGCGGCGCGGCGATCGCTCCCACCTGCGCACCCGGGTGGGCGAGGCCGGCATGGACTACCAGGGCTACAACGTCGCGATGCACGAGCTCGGGCACAACGTCGAGCAGGTGTTCTCGCTCGACGGCATCGATCACTGGTGGCTGGCCGGGGTGCCCAACAATGCCTTCACCGAGGCCTTCGCCTTCCTCTTCCAGGAGCGCGACCTCGAGCTGCTGGGTCTGGCCACCGCCACCGCCGACCGCCACGCCCCTGCCCTGGCGACGCTCTGGAGCACCTTCGAGATCGCCGGCGTGTCGCTGGTGGACATGCGCGTCTGGCGCTGGCTCTACGCCCACCCGGAGGCCACGCCGGCGGCGCTGCGCGAGGCGGTGCTGGCCATCGCCCGCGAGGTGTGGGACCGCTTCTTCGCGCCGCGCCTGGGCCATCCCGGCTGCGAGCTGCTGGCGATCTACTCCCACATGATCGCCTACTCCCTCTACCTGCCGGACTATGCGCTGGGGCACATCGTCGCCTTCCAGCTGGCGGCCCGCCTGCGGCAGGTCGAGACCGCGCCGGGCGCGCCGCCGGACGCCGTCGGCGCCGAGCTCGAGCGCATCGCCCGCCAGGGGCGCCTGACGCCCGACTCCTGGATGCGCGGCGCCGTCGGCGGCCCGGTCTCGGCCCGCGCGCTGCTCGACGCGGCGCGGCAGGCGCTGGCGGCGGCAGCTTCCGCCGCTCAGGCGCAGTAGCGGGTCAGGGCCTGGCGGTCGCGGACGTGGATGCGGTGATCGGAGTCGACGGCGATGTAGCCGTGCTGCTTGAACTCGACGATCGCCTGGTTCACCCGCTCGCGGGACGCCCCGACCACCTCGCCGAGATCGCTCTGGGTGAGCCGCAGGTGGATCTTGACCTCGCCCGCCGCGCCGGCCCCGGCGCCCGGGGCGGAGCGGCCGTAACGGTCGGCCAGCGCCAGGATCTGGCGTGCCACCCGGCCGGGCACGTCGAGCGTGCACAGCGCCTGGATCTGCTCGTTGGCGAAACGCAGGCGTTGCGACAGCAGGCGCACCAGGTTGTTGGCCAGCGGCGCCATGTCGCGCAGGCAGGCCTGGAAGGAGACGCGGTCCATCCATAGCAGCCGCGACAGCTCGGTGGTCACCACGTTGGCCGAGCGGCCGGCGCTGTCCACCAGGCTCATCTCGCCCACCGTGTCCCCGGGGCCCAGGAAGGCGAGGATCACCTCGCGGCCGTCGGCCCGGCTGACGTAGATCTTCACCGTTCCTTCGAGCAGGACGTAGACCACGTCGCCGGGCTGATCGGCGGTGATGAAATGGGTGCCGGCGGGCACCGTGGCAGCGCGCAGGAGCTGGTTGAGCTGGGCGAGCCGATCGGCCTCCAGCCCTTGGAAGAGCTCGAGATCGCGCAGCTGACTGGAGTCGGCGACGGCGCCCATGGCTACGGCCGGTGCGGCCGGTGGAGCCGGAACGGCCATCCTATTTCAGCATCGGCGCTGCACATTATAGCCGCCGAGCAGCGACGCGAGCACCTCGACCCCGCGATCGACCACCGCCGGCGGCGCGGACGTGAAGCACAGCCGGACGTGGGTCGGATAGGGACCGAAGCTCGGCCCCGGGGCGAGGAACAGGCCGCGCTCCACGCAGGCTTCGAGGAACCCTTCCAGGCCCCTTTCATCCAGGCGATCGGCGACGTCGAGGAAGAGGAAGGTGCTGCCGCCAGGGGCAGGCAGCCCGAGGCGCGCCGCGACGCGCTCGCCGGTTTGCCGGTACTGCTCCCGTGCCTGCGCGAGCCATTCCCTGCCGGCATCGCCCAGCACCTTGACCGCGGCGAGCTGGGAGGCCGTCGGCGTGCTGTAGAAGCTGTGCAGGCCCACCTTGCGCAGCTCCGGCATGGCCGCGGCGGGACCGATCACGTAGCCGCAACGGTTGCCGGCCATGCCGAAGGCCTTGGAGAACGAATGGACGGCGAAGGTGCTCTCGGGCGCCAGCGGCCGGACGTAGGTGTGCTCGCCGGCGTAGACATAGTCCTCGTAGACCTCGTCGGCCAGGATCCAGAGACGGCGGCGCTGGGCCCAGGCGACCAGCGCCTCGACCACCGGCCGCGGGATCACCTGCCCGGTCGGGTTGCTCGGCGTGTTGAGGTAGAGCGCCACCGAGCGCTCGCGCAGGCTGGCCTCCACCAGCTCGACGGCGGTCTCCGGCGAGTCGGCGACGCCGAAGAACGGGACGTCCACGGGCACGCCGTGGAACGAGCGGACGATCCCCGAGATCAGCGGCCAGTGAGGCGCGAGCACCAGCACCTCGTCGCCGGGGCGCAGGATGGCGCCGGCCACCGCCCCCAGGCCGCCGGTGGCGCCGGTCGCCGCCAGCACGTTCTCGCGCTCGGTGGCGACGCCGGTGCGCTGCCGCGTGCGCTCGACGACGGCATCGAGCAGGGCCGGCAACCCCTGCGGCGGCGCATAGCGGTGCATGCCCGGCCAGGCGGCGACCGTCAGGTCCTCCATGCGGCAGCCCACCGGCGGCTCCATCCAGGTGTCGCCCACGTGCAGCGGGTAGACCTCGCCCGGAAAGCTGGCCAGGCGGTGCGCCAGCGCCGAGTAGACGGCGCCGGAGATGTCGGCGACCGATGGCGAGAAATTCGGGAAGCGGGGCATGGCGAAGGCGCCCATGGTACCCCAGGACGGCGGCAGGCCGCGGCACGCCGGATACCCGGAGATTCCGCCTTAGGGGGACGGCCCCTTCCCACCATGAAATGCAGAGTATAAAATACGTAAGAACGATAAGGGCGTCACCCCTTGCATACGAGAGAAAGACCGGGATAGGGTATAATTTCTTGTTCACTTCCTCAGGGGAACCCATTGCGCCGATGATCGGCCACGGCCGCCGCGAAGCACCCATGGCCGCCGATGACCGCCCGCTGCGCTGGGGGCTTGCGCTGGCCCTGGCGCTGGTGGCCTTGGCGCTGTTCTACGTGCAGGCCCTGGAGAGCTCGCGCAGCGTCGGGCGCCGGATCGGCTACGACCTCACCAACCTGCCGGATGGCGGGCGCGTCGACGCCGTGACCCCCGGGTGGCCCGCCGACATCGCGGGCCTGCGCGCCGGCGACCGGATCATCAGCGTCGACGGCGCCCCGCTGCACGGCAAGCTCTCCTACGGCGCCGCGGCCAGCCGCTTCCGGGCGGGCCGGCCGGTGCGCTTCCGGCTGGTGCGCGGCGACCGGCTCCTCGACGTCACCCTACGGCCGGGCACGCCGTTCCCGCTCTTCGCCTTCCTGTTCAACGCCGTCACCGCGCTCGGCTTCCTGGCCGTCGCGCTGCTGGCGCTCAGCCAGAGCCTGACCGACCCGCGCACCCGGCTGTTGCTGGGGTTCTCGATGGCGGTGGCGATCGAGCTGCTGCTGCCCAACACCGTCGTGCCGGTGATCGGGCACAGCTGGGTGAACACCTGGGCGACCTGTGTCTTCTACCTGCTCACCTGCGCCGAGTTCGGGCTCGAGCTGCACCTCGCCTCGCTGATCCCCGACCGTCCGGCCTGGCTGCGGCGGCGCCCCTGGGTGGTGCCGGTCTATTACGTGGCCGGGCTCTGCGCCGGCATCGCCTGGTGCGCCACCTACCTCAGCGACGAGCGGCTCGGCGCCTATGCCCTGCCGTGGACCAGCGGCCAGGCGGATGCCTGGTTCAACGAGTTCGGCCTGCCGTTCTGGGCGCTGGCGGTCTCGCTCCTGCTGGCCAGCCAGGCGCTGCGCCACCCGGAGCCGCGCGGCCGCCACCAGGCGGGGCTGGTGCTGTCGGCCACCGTTGCCTGGTTCCTGTTCACCCTGTATGCCTCGATCCTGACCTTCATCGGCCATCCGCTCCCGAGCTGGTTCGCCGCCGTGCAGACCCTGGTCCTGCTCTGCTTCCCGGTGGCGCTGTTCGCCGCGGTGTTCCGCTTCCACCTCTTCGACATCGAGCTGGCGGTGCGTCGCGGCCTCATCTACACCACCCTGAGCGGCGCGCTGGTGCTGGTGTTCTACGGCGCCCTGGGCGCCATCTGGCTGCTGTTCCCGCCGGCGGTGGCCGGCGCGGCGGCCGGCCGCCAGTCCCCCTGGCGGGTGGGCATCGCCATGCTGCTGCTCGGCCTGCTCTTCGCGCCGCTGCGGCGGCTCACCCACCGTCTCATCGACCGGCGCTTCTTTCCCGAGCGCGACGAGCTGCGGCGGCGGTTGATCGCCCTGGCCGGCGAGCTGCCGGCGCTGGGCAAGCTGCCGCGCATGGGCCGCCATCTGGTGGCGCGGCTCACCGCGATCTTCCAGTCGCGCTCGGCGGTGCTGCTCATCGCCAATCCCGAGAGCGGTCTGCTGAAGGTGCTGGCGGCCACCGGCGACGGCTGGCAGGATGCCGAGCGGTCGCTGCTGGTGGCGCTCGACGACCCCGGCATCGAGCTGCTGCAACGTGCTTCACGGCCGGTCGCGACGCAGCTGCTCGCGGCACGCAGCAGCCTGCTCGCCCACCGGCTGCGCGGCCTCGACGGGCCGGGGCTGGGGGTGCCGCTGCTCAATCAGCAGCGCCTCATCGGGGCGCTGGTGGTCGGCGCCAAGCACGACGGCCAGCCTTACCCGTCCGAGGAGCAGGACCTGCTCACCCTTTTGGCCCACCACGTCGCCAGCGTGTTCGAGAACGCCCGCCTCTTCGAGTCCGCCACCTACGAGAGCCTGACCGGTTTGCTGCGGCGCGAGGCGATCCTCGAGCAGCTCGACCGCGAGCTCGAGCGTGCCCAGCGGTACGGCCGGCCGCTCACCCTGGCGATGGCCGATCTCGACTACTTCAAGGAAGTCAACGACCGCCACGGACACCTGGCCGGCGACACCCTGCTCAAGGCGATCGCGCAGGCGGCTTCCGATGGGCTGCGCTCGACCGACTGGATCGGCCGCTACGGCGGCGAGGAGTTCCTGGTGGTGCTGCCCGAGACCGACATCGCCGGCGCCGCCAGCGTCGCCGAGAAGATCCGCTCGCAGGTGCAAACGGCGTCGGTGCCGATGGCGGACGGCAGCCTGGCGCAGGTCACCATCTCGATCGGTCTGGCCTCGCTGCGGGACGGCCATCGCCGCGACGAGCGCCTCACCGCCCGCGACCTCATCGCGGCCGCCGACCGCTCGCTCTACGAAGCCAAGAACAAGGGGCGCAACCGGGTCTATCCGCTGGTGGCGTAGCGATGGATTTCCTGCTGACCGAGGTGCGCCGGCTGCCCCAGGAGCGGCGACTGCGCCTCACCTGGAGCGACGGTCACTCCGCCGAGTACGACTACGACTATCTGCGCGGCTGGTGTCCGTGCGCCGGCTGCCAGGGGCACACCGGCCTGGCCATCCGCTTCCAGCCGGCCGCCGGGCCGGTGGCCGCCGACGCGATCCAGCCGGTGGGCAACTATGCGATCTCCATCGGCTGGTCGGACGGCCACTCGACCGGCATCTACCGCTTCGACTTCTTGCGCCAGGTCTGCCCCTGCCCGATCTGCGCCGAGGGCGGGGTGAAGACGGTCGTCGACGGCGGCTGAAGCGCTTCGAGTCCCAGCCAGAGCGCCAGATCGCTCTCCGTATTCAGGTTCAGGAACAGCTCGGCGGGCGGCCCGAAGCGGCGCAGGCGCTCGCCTTCCAGATAGTGCACCGCGAGCGCGGCGCCCTCGGCGAGGCGGTGTGGCGCCGTGACGCCGCGCGCGACGGCTGCCGCCAGGGCGGCGAGCGCCGCCGGCCGGTAGAGCGCGCACAGCGGCTCGAGCCCGCGCTCCCAGCGTGGCACCACCCAGTCGGCCTCGGCTTGTAACCCGGACCCGCCTGCCAGCTCCGCGAGCAGCGTCGCCGGCACGCGCGGCAGGTCGCATGCCAGCACCAGCAGCGGCTGCCCGGGCCAGGCGCGCGCGGCGCCCAGGATGCCGGCCGCCGGTCCCGCCCCGGGTCCGTCCGGCAGCGATTGCAGGTCCGGCAGCAGACCGCGGCCGCCGTCGGCGATCACCACCCGCGCGCAGACGCCGAGCAACCGGCGCGCCGCTCGGGCCGGCAGGGTCTCGCCGCCGGCGCTCAGGATCGCCTTGTCCCGACCCATGCGACGCGAGGCGCCGCCCGCGAGCACCACGCCCACCGCGGCGGGGGCGGCGGGGGCGGCGGGCGTGGCGGGCGTGGCGGGCGTGGTAGCATCCCCGCCCGGTTGCGCTGGCAAAGGAGGAACCCCCATGGTCGGAAGCTTAGCTCTTGTCGTCGCCCTGCTGGCGGCCGTCGCGCCGGCGGCCAAGCCGCACCCCAAGGTCACGCTCGATACCACCAAGGGCAAGATCGTGATCGAGCTGTACCCGGAGAAGGCGCCGAAGACGGTCGACAACTTCCTCAAGTACGTCAAGGCGGGCCACTACGACGGCACGATCTTCCATCGCGTCATCGCCGGCTTCATGATCCAGGGCGGCGGCTACGACGCCAGCGGCGCGGAGAAGCCGACGCGGCCGCCGATCGACAACGAATCCAATCTCGGGTTGTCGAACGCCCGCGGCACCATCGCCATGGCGCGCACCGGCGATCCCAACAGCGCCACCGCCCAGTTCTTCATCAGCGTCGTGGACAATTCGCGGCTCGACTATTCGAGCTCGCCGCAGCGCTGGGGCTACACCGCGTTCGGCCAGGTCGTCCAGGGCATGGACGTGGTCGACGCCATCGCCGCGGTGCCGACCAGCCAGCCTGGTGACAAGCCGGTCGCGGTGGTGTCGATCCGCAAGGCGTCGGTCACGCCGTAAGCGGTGACCGCGGCGCCGGATCCTTCGCCGTCCGGGCCGCCGGCCGTGCAGCCGCTCGGCGGGCTGGCGCTGGACGATGTCGGCGACGGCCTGCCGTTGCTGCTGCTGCACGGCTTTCCGCTGTCGCGGCGGATGTGGCGCCCACAGCTCGCCGGCCTGGTCCGCGGTTGCCGGCTGCTGGCACCGGACCTGCCGGGTTTCGGCGCCACGCCGCCCTGGCCGGCGGCCGCGGCCGCCGGGGAAGGGGAACGCGGCCCGGCCGGCGGCGGGCCGGCGGCGGTCTGCGGGATGGAAGACATGGCGGCCGCGACGGTCGGGCTGCTCGACGCGCTCGGCATCGCGGCCGCGGTGGTGTGCGGGCTGTCGATGGGCGGTTACGTCGCGCTGGCGCTCTACGAGCGCCACCCCGAGCGGGTGCGCGGCCTGGTGCTGGCCGACACCCGCGCCGGCGCCGACGACGAGGCCGGGCGGCAGCGGCGGCTCGAGTCGGCGGCAGCGGTCGAGAGCCGCGGTCTGGCGCAGCTGGCGGATGCCCTGATCCCCAAGCTGGTCCCACCTGGCACCCTGACGTCGAGCGCCGAGCTGGTGGCCTGGCTGCGGCGGGAAATCGAGGGGGCGTCCGCGGCCGGCGTCGCCGCCGCCCAGCGCGGCATGGCGGCGCGTCCCGACCGGACGTCGCTGCTGGCGCGGATCGCCGTCCCCACCTTGATCGTCGTCGGCGAGGAGGACGAGATCACGCCGCCGGCGGTCAGCGCCGCGATGAGCGAGCGCATCCCGGGCGCCCGCCTGGTGACCATCGCCGGCGCCGGACACCTCTCGAACCTCGAACGGCCGGAGGCCTTCAACGACGCCGTGCGCGAATTCCTGGATGGACTTCCCGGATCCGGCTCAGGCGTGAGCCGGCGGCCGCTCGCGCGGTGAGGCCGTCAAGCGGGTACAGGCGGATCTGGCGATCCGGAGGGATGGTGCCGAAGACCGGACTCGAACCGGCACGGGTTACCCCACACGCCCCTCAAACGTGCGCGTCTACCAATTCCGCCACTTCGGCGCGGTGAGCATTCTAGCAGGACCGCCCCACCTCCGGGTCGGTCGGACGATTCTCGTCGGTCGCCGGTCGCCGGGGCGCCACTACCGAGGCGTGCCGGGCGGCGGCGCGGCCGGCGCCGGCTGCGACGCCGGCGCCTTGGAGGCCGCCGGGGGCGGGGTCGGCGCGGGAGCCGTCGGCGATGGCGCCAGCGGCGCGGCCTTGGGGCCACCGGTGGGAGCCGGGGAGACAGGCCTCGCCGGGGCGGCCGCCGGCTTGCCAGTGGCGGCGCCGGTGTCGCGCATCACCGAGGAGTTGCCACCGAACCGCGGCAGGCCGATCACGACGGTGGTGATCACGAAGATGATGAACGAGGTCACGGTCAGCTTGTGCAGGAAGGTCGTCGCCCCGCGGGAGCCGAAGGCGGTCTGGGTGCTGCCGCCGCCGAAGACCGAGAGATCCGCGCCCTTGCCCTGCTGCAGCAGGACGACCAGGATCAGGAAGATGCAGACCATCACGTGCAACGTGTACAGCAGATAGATCACGGATCGAGGCCTCCACAGGGAGAAACGCGCGTTGCGGGACCTGCAACCCCCCGCATCCCACCGATGGTCGTGTGCAGCCGTCTCGCGCCGCTGGATCGAAGGGGAGGGCCGGTCAACCGGAGCACGCTATGATAGCAAGGAACTGCCGCGGGTCAAGGCTCGCCCCCCCGACCAGGAATCCGTCCACGTCCGGCTGCGCGATCAGCCCGGCCGCGTTGCCCGGAGTCACCGACCCGCCGTAGAGCAGGGTGACCGCCGCCGCGTCGTCGCCGGCGGCACCGGACGCCGCCGCGCGCAGGAACCGGTGGACCTCCTGCGCCGTCTCGGGGCTGGCGGTCAGGCCGGTGCCGATGGCCCATACCGGCTCGTAGGCGATGACCAGGGCCACCGGCGGCCCCGGATGCGCGGCGAGACCACTCCGCAGCTGCCGCTCCAGCACGGCGAGGGTCTCGCCGGCGTCGCGCTGCTCGCGGCTCTCGCCCACGCACAGCAGCGGCGTGAGACCGTGCCGCGCCGCCGCCGCCACCTTGAGGCCGACCAGCTCGTCGCTCTCGCCGTGGTCGCGGCGCCGCTCGCTGTGGCCACAGAGCGCCCAGCGGCAGCCGGCGTCGACCAGCTGCGGCCCCGAGACGTCGCCGGTGTGCGCCCCGCGATCGGCGGGATGAAGATCCTGCGCCCCCACCGTCACCGCGCTGCCCGCCAGCTCGCGCGCCACCGCCGCCAGCAGCGGGAAGGACGGGAACAGGACCACCTCGGGGACCGGAGCGACCGCGCCGTCCAGGCCGCGGCGCAGCTCGTTGCAGAACCTTGCCGCTTCGGCGCTCAGCAGATGCATCTTCCAGTTGCCGGCGACGATCCGCCGGCGCCCCCCGCCGCCACCCGCGCCGCCCCCACGACCGGCGCCGCCGCTCATGGCCGCCGCTCCAGCACCGCCACTCCGGGCAGCTCCCTGCCGGCCAGGAACTCCAGCGAGGCGCCGCCGCCGGTCGAGACGTGCCCGATGCGATCGAGGACTCCCGCCTGGCGGGCCGCGGCCACGGTCTCGCCGCCGCCGATCACCGAGAAGCCGCGGCAGGCGGCGAGCGCCTGCGCCACCTCCCGCGTCCCGGCATCGAAGGGCGGCCGCTCGAAGACACCCAGCGGACCGTTCCAGAACAGCGTGCGCGCCCCGGCGATCGCCGCCGCGAAGCGTCGCCGGCTCTCGGGCCCGATGTCCACCGCCTTCATCGCCGGCGGCACCCGCTCCGCCGGCACCGTCTCGATGCGCCCCGGCGCCGCCAGGTCGTCGGTCACCACCAGATCGACCGGCAGCTCGACCGCGACGCCGCCGGCGCGCGCCCGTGCGAGGATCTCGCGCGCCAGTTGCAGCCGGTCCGGCTCCACCAGCGAGGCCGCCAGGTCGTGACCCTGGGCGGCCAGGAAGGTGTTGGCCATGCCTCCTCCCACCAGCAGCAGGTCGAGGCGGGGGAGCAGGTTCGCCAGCGTGTCGATCTTGCCCTCGATCTTGGCGCCGCCGAGCAGCGCGGCGAAGGGGCGCTCGGGCTCGCCGAGCAGCCTGCCGAGGCCCGCCACCTCTCTTTCCATCAGCCGTCCGGCGGCCTTGCGCGGCAGCCGCTCGGCGATCCCCACCACCGAGGCGTGGGCGCGATGGGCGCTGCCGAAGGCGTCGTCGACGTAGGCGTCGGCAAGGGCGGCGAGCTGGGCGGCGAAAGCGGGATCGTTGGCGGTCTCGCCGGCGTGGAAGCGCAGGTTCTCGAGCAGCAGCACCCGCCCCGGAGCCAGCGCCGCCACCGCCGTCACGGCCGGCTCGCCGACGCAGTCGGCGGCAAACCCGACCTCCTCGCCCAGCAGCCGGGCCAGCGCCAGCGCCGCCGGCCGCAGGCTGTAGCGCGGCTCGGGCGCGCCCTTCGGCCGTCCGCAATGCGAGGCCAGGACCAGGCGGCCGCCGGCAGCCGCCAGCTCGCGCAGGGTCGGCAGCGACTCCTCCAGCCGGGTCGCGTCGAGCACCTCGCCCGCCGCCGACAGCGGCACGTTGAAGTCGACGCGCACGAACACGCGCTGGCCCGCGAGCTGGTCGAGGCCGAGGTCGGCAAGCGTCAGCAGGTCGGTCATCGACGTGGCTCCCTCCCGGACCGGCGGCCCGTTACTCTATCAGGCGCTGTCCCTCCCCGGACCCGCGCCGGCACTTGTCTGTAGCGGGTGCTCCAGCCCTGCGGTGTTTGCCGAGTCGCCGTGGCGCGGCGCCGCCGGCGGCGGGTGGCGTCGAGCCGCCAGGCTGGGGGATGATGGGGCGACCCGAGCGAGGAGAAACGATCATGGAAATGTCGAACTACTGCGCTGCCTACGAAGCCAGGAACTTCCGGAAGTATCCCGACTGGAGCGAGAACGCGGCCAACGTCCGCAAGGACAAGCAGGAGGTCGGCGGTAAGGAGGTCGAGGTCGAGCGCCAGCTCGACGACGACTCGATCCTCTATCTGCACGACAGCTACATCGTCACCGACGGCATCTACAAGGACGAGAACGTCATCTTCGAGAACGTCACCGACGAGTGGAAGCGCTTCTGCCACGAGACCCTGAGCTTCGAGATCCCGGTCTACGAGCCGATCGAGATCCCCAGGGCGCCGGAGGCCGAGGGTCAGCCGGCAGCGGAGGCGCCCCCCGCCGAGGCGCCGCCGGCCGCCGCCCCCGGCGCCAGCGGCGGGTAGGGATCCGATCACCGCCGCCGCCACCTGTCGCGTAGACTCGGACGATGGCGCGGCCGCTGGTCCTCGGCATCGAGACTTCGTGTGACGACACCGCCTGCGCCGTCCTGGACGGCGAGGGGCGGGTCCTGTCGTCGGTGGTCTCGAGCCAGCTCGCCGTTCACCGTCCCTACGGCGGCGTGGTGCCGGAGATCGCGTCGCGGGAGCACCTCGCGAACTGGCTGCCGGTGAGCGCGGAGGCGCTGGCGGGGGCCGGGATCGTCGCCGCCGAGCTGGACGTCGTGGCCGCGACCCGCGGGCCGGGCCTGGTGGGAGCGCTGCTGGTGGGCCTGACCCTGGGCAAGGCGCTCGCGTACGCGCTCGGGCGCCCCTTTCACGCCGTGCATCATCTCGAGGGCCATCTCTACTCGCCCTTTCTCCATCCGGGGACGGGCGCCGCGGCGCTGCCCGCTGCCGCGCCACCGCCGCGCTTCCATGGACTGGTGCTCTCCGGCGGCCACAGCAGTCTCTTCGCGGTCCGGGACGGCCGCATCGAGACTCTGGGCGAAACCCGCGACGACGCTTTCGGCGAGGTCTTCGACAAGGTCGGCAAGCGCATCGGATTGCCCTACCCGCAGGGTCCGCGGGTCGACGAGCTGGCCGAGCGCGGCGATCCCTCGGCCTACCGGCTGCCGGTGCCGGCCTGCGGCGAGACTCTCGACTTCTCCTTCTCCGGCCTGAAGAGCCAGGCCCTGACCGAGATCGAGCGGCTCGAGCGCCGGCTCGGTCCCCTGGACGGCGGCACCGCGGCAGGCGGCGGCCCGGGGTCTGGTGCCGGAAGGCCGGCCGGTGGACCGGCGGGAGGGCCGACCGGTCGGCCGGCGGCAGGGCAGGTGGGAGAGCAGACGGGAGACGTGGCGGGAGGGCGGCAGACGGGAGACGTGGCGCCCGGCAACTTACCGCAGCCGGTGCTGGACCTCCTCGCCGCCTTTCGCGCCGCCGCCGTCGCCCAGGTGCTGGACCGGCTCGACCGCTTGGACCGGCTCGACCGCCTCGGCCGCCTGGACCGGCCCGATCCGGGGCGGTCCGCCGGCGAGGGCGGCGCCCCGGCAGGCGGCGCGCTGCTGGCGGTGTCGGGCGGGGCCGCCGCCAACCGGCTGCTGCGGCGCGCGCTGCCGGCCTGGAGCGCCGGCCATGGCCGCGAGCTGCGCCTGGTGCCGCTGGCTTACGCCGGCGACAACGCCGCGATGATCGCCCATGCCGCCCTGCTGCGGCAGGCCCGCGGTCTTGCCGACGACCCGTTCGCCGCCGAGGCGGAAAGTCGCATCCCGCTCGATCAGCTCGGCTTCGACCGTTGATTCAGCGCAATTGACGCCGAAGCGCCGACGTTCGTTCGGCTTTGCTACGCTGTTGCCGACGAAGTGCTTGCAATCGCTTTTCGGGTCAGCTATCGTCTCTCTCCGGGAGGAAAATGCGCATGATCGACGCCACCGACCGCGAGATCCTGACGATCCTTCAGCAGAACGCCCGCGTTTCGAACGCCGAGATCGCGCGGCAGATCCATATGGCGCCGTCGGCGGTGCTGGAGCGCATCCGCAAGCTCGAGAGCCGCGGCGTGATCAGGGGCTACGAGGTGCGAATCGATCCCGAGGCCCTGGGCCTCAACCTCCTCGCCTATATCTTCGTGCGCACCCGAGACATCGGCGGCGAGCTGAGCACCGGTGAGATGCTGGCCCGGATCGACGAGGTGCAGGAAGTCCACCATCTCGCCGGCGAGGACTGCTTCCTGGTCAAGGCGCGGGTCCGCGACGCTCGCAGCCTGGGGCGGCTGCTCCGCGAGCGCTTCGCCGCCAGCGCCAATCTCACCTCGACCCGCACCACCATCGTGCTGGAGACCTTGCACGAGACCACCCACCTGCCGCTCGACGCCGGCCCGCTGGATGGCGCTGCCGGCACCGGCGGCTCCGCCGACCTGGCGTTGGTTGCCCGGACCGCCGCCGAGACGGCAGCCGCCGCGGCAGCCCTCGAAACCGCCGGCGACCACCACGCCGCGGCGCTCGTCACCCTGGCGGGGGAGGTCCCGTGACCGCCGAACGAGCGGGCGCCGCGGCAGCCGCGGCCGGCACCGGCACCTCACCCGCCGCGGCAACCTCGGCCGCCGCGAAGATAGCGCTCGCGGCGGCGCCCGCAACCATGGCGCCGACCGCGCCCACGGCGTCGGCGAACGCTCCCGCCGCCGCCGCGGCGCCGATGCTGCACGTCGCCATCGCCCTGGTCACGGTCTACGTGCTGTGGGGCTCGACCTACCTGGCGATGCGCCTGGCGATCGCCACCATCCCGCCCTTCACCATGGCCGCCACCCGCCACTTCACCGCCGGCGTCCTGCTCTACGCCTTCGCCCGGCTGCGCGGCGCCCCGCGGCCGCGGCTCGAGCACTGGCGCTCGACGGCGATCATCGGCGGCCTGCTGTTGCTGCTCGGCAACGGCGGCGTGGTGTGGGCGGAGCAGCGGGTGAGCTCCGGCATGGCGGCCTTGCTGATCTGCTCGGAGCCGATGTGGATCGTGCTGTTCGCCTGGCTGCGACGCGGCGGCAGGCGCCCCGGGCCGCGCGTCGTCGCCGGCCTGCTGGTCGGGATGGCCGGCCTGGTGCTGCTGGTGCGGCCCGGTCACGCCGGCGGCGCCGCCGTCGATCGGCTGGGCGTGGCGGCGGTGCTGATCGCGTCGGTCAGCTGGGCGGCGGGCTCGCTCTACGTCCAGCGCGCCACGCTGCCGAGATCGCCGCTGCTCGCCACCGCCATGCAGATGCTGTGCGGCGGCGTCCTGCTCTTCGCCGCCGGCGCGCTGACCGGCGAGCCGGCGCACCTGGCGCTGTCGCAGGTGTCCACCGGCTCGGCGCTGGCGGTCCTGTATCTGATCGTCTTCGGCTCGCTGATCGGCTTCACCGCCTACACCTGGCTGCTGCGCTCGGCTTCGCCGGTCCTGGTGTCGACCTACGCCTACGTCAACCCGGTGGTGGCGGTGTTCCTCGGCTGGGCGATGGCGCACGAGCCGGTCACGGCCGGCATGCTGGCCGGCGCCGCCATCATCCTCGGCGGCGTGGCGCTGATCACCAGCGCTTCTGCCGGCGGCGCCGCGCGCCAGGGCGGCGAGCGGCGCGAGGACGGCGGCGCGCCGGCACAGGACCTCGAGATCGAAGCCTGCGCCTCCCGCTGATCACCGCCGCCGCCGGGGCGGCATCCTGAGGGCAATACCCGTCGTCGCCGCGAAGGGCGAGCGGAATGCCGGATCGCCGGTGTGCCGGCACCACTCTTTCAGCCAGCATCGGCACCGGTGCCGATGTCGGATCCCGGGGAGGAATCCGTCATGAAGAAGCAACGGCAGGCCACCATCCACCTCAACCGCGAGACGCTGCTGCAGCTGTCCGTCCTCCAGCAGGCTGCCGGCGGGGTCACGGCGGCGACCGCCTGCTCCTGCACGTGCACCACGGCCACCTACAAGGGCACCTGCAGCTGCCACGGATGCGACTGAAGGCAGACGGAAGGGGCCGGGCGCAGCGGGGCCCGGCCCCCCTCGCCTCAGCCGGGGCGGCCCGCCGGCTGCCACGGTTCGAACTGACCCACTACCGCCGCTTGCCACGGCTCGCCGGTGGCGGGGGCGGGGGCGGGTGGTAAAGTAATCGGGCTCATGAGGACGCTTCCCGGCTGGCTGCTGCCGGCGGTGATGGTGGCCGCCGTCGCCCACTCCCCCGCTGCCGCGGGGGCGGCAGCGGCGCCGCCGGCCGGGCCGGCGATCGAGCTGCTGGCGCCGCAGGCGGCCATCCCGCTCGTCGCCGGCGCGAAAGCGGTCCTGCAGTGGGCGCCGCGCCCCGGGTTGGCGGCCCTGCCGGCCAGCGAGGAATGGGAGGCGTTCCTCTCGCTCGACGGCGGCAAGAGCTACGGCTTCCGCATCACCCCCCATCTCGACAGCGATCTCCGGCAGGTCCTTTGGGACGTGCCCGACACCGCCTCGGCGGACGTGCGGCTCCTGCTGCGCTTCGGCGACGAGCGCCGCGAGACCGTGATCGAGTTGCCGCAGCGCTTCACCATCTCGCCAGGCACCCCGATCAGCGCCCTCACCACGACCCCGGCGATCAGCGCGATCACCGCGATCCCGGCGAATCCGGCGAACCCGGCAAGCCCGGCGACCCTTGCGCTGCCGCCGACCCTAGCGGCGCGCGCGGTGCTCGCCCCGCACCCTGGCGAGGCGGCGCGCCCCGGCGACCAGGGCGTCACCGTCTGGGCGGAAGGATCGCGGCGCGACACCGCACGACGCCAGATGGTCGCCGTGTTCCCGGCTCTCGACGGGGATTGGCGCGAGCCCGAGCTCGCTCGCGAGCCGGCGACGCTGGCCGGCAGGCCGGCGCGAACCGAGCCGCCCGCGCCGGCGCGGCGGGCCCCCTGGGGCTCCCCACCCCGCACCACCGCGGCCGCCCCGCGGCTCGAGCGGCGCGAAACCCTGCCGCCGATCGACAGGATGCTGCAGACCAGCCGGCTGAACGAGTAGCCCCCCCGCCTCCCGCTCGCGATCGACGCCGTCTCATTCCGCCGCCGCCGCGGCGCCAGCTCGTCGTCCAAGCTGCCGCGCCGCGGTGCCGCCGCGTCAATCTCCGGCGCCTCCGCCATGGTTGCGGGGCGCTCGCTTTCGAGGAGGTCTGCCATGCGTTTCCCGATTGCCGCGGGCCGTCGCCTGCCGGTCGCCGTGCTGCCCATTGCCGCCCTGGTGGCGGTCGCATGCCTTTCCCACCCGGCGCCGGCGATGGCACAGCCGCCCGCCGCCGCCCAGGACCAGACAGCCGCCGCCGCCAACGGCGCGCCCGCCGTCTCCGAAACCATTCAGGTCACCGCCACGCGCGTCCCCGAGGACGTCGAGTCGGTTCCCGCCTCGGTCACCGTCGTCACCGGCGAGGACATCAGGGCGCGCGGCGCCACCACCCTCGCGGACGCCCTGTCCAACGTCGCGGGAGTCACCATCGCCCAGGGCGGCGACGCCGGTTCCGCCAGCTCCATCCCGGAGATCTGGGGCTTGCGCGAGTTCGACGCCTTCCTGTTGGTGGTGGACGGAGTGCCCTGGGGAGGCGCGTTCAACCCGGCGCTCTCGACGCTCGATCTGACCGACATCGATCGCATCGAGGTGCTGCGCGGCTCGGCGCCGGTCATGTACGGCGCCACCTCTTTCGTCGGCGTCATCCAGGTCATCCACCGTCAGCCGGGCGCGCCCGGAGCCAGCGTCAGCGCCTGGGGCGGCAGCTACGGCTCGGGCGGCGGCGCCGCCAGCTCACCGCTGCCGGCGCTCGGCAGCTACCAGCAGTCGCTGATCGTCAACGGCGAGCAGCAGGGCTTCAGCCAGGACCGCACCGGCTGGGGTCGCGGCCACCTGCTCTACCGCGGCAGCCTGGCCACCGCCGCGGGCGGCACCTTCCACGTCGATTTCGACGACGCGATCGTCGACCAGCAGCCGTTCAGCCCGACGCCGCTGGTCGACGGCAAGCTGACGTCGCTGGTGCCGATCGACAGCAACCAGAACCCGCTCAACGACAAGGTCGACGTCAACCGCCAGCAGCTCAACCTCGGCTTCGATCAGAAGCTTTCGGCCGGCACCTGGTCGACGCTGATCTCCGGCGCTCACACCGATCAGACGGTCGGGCGCGGCTTCCTCGAGAACGTGACCGGCGACAACCCGGACGATCACGGCATCCGGCAGCACCTCGACCTCGACGACCTTTACTTCGACACCCACCTGGCGCTGGACCTCAATCGCGACCTGCGGTTGATCACCGGCGTGGACGAGCTGTACGGCAAGTCGCACAACGCCTCCGGCGACTGGGACTACTTCCAGAACGTCAACGGCACCAATCCGCCGGACATCAATACCTTCTCGCCGTTCGGCACCACCGACCTGCACGACACCCGCAGCTTCGCGGGTCTCTACGCGCAGACCGAGTGGACGCCGGAACGCCGCTGGCGGGTGCATGTCGGCGCCCGTCTCAACCACACCCACGAGAGCCTCGTCGCCACCTCCGTCAACCTGGTGCCGGCGGCGCTGCCGCTGAGCGCCGGCGCCGTCTCGGCGCCGCCAGCCGCGAGCGCCAAGGACGTCTCGGTCGGCCCCGGCAGCGCCAGCCGCACCGTCACTCGCGGTAGCGGCGCCGCCGGCCTGAGCTACCTCACCTGGGAGAACTCCGACGGCGCGATCTGGGCTTACGGCGACTACCGCAACACCTTCAAGCCGGCGGCGCTCGACTTCGGCCCGGACGTCAACGGCGTCATCCTCAAGCCCGAGACCTCCCAGAGCTTCGAGCTCGGCCTCAAGGGCCGGCACCTGGGCGGCCGCTTCGACTGGGAGGCGAGCCTCTTCCAGATGGACTTCAGCAACCTGGTGGTGGGGCAGGTCGACCAGTTCGGCAACCCCGAGCTGGTGAATGCCGGCAAGGAGCGCTTCAAGGGGATCGAGCTCGAAGCCGACTACCGCCTGGCCGGCGACCTGCGGCTGCAGGGCACCTACAGCTACCACGACGCCAAGTACACCGATTTCCTGGCGCTCTCCGACGACGGCGTGCTCGAGCAGCTGGCCGGCGACCGGTTGCCGCTGTCGGCGCACGACCTGGCGGCGTTGGGTCTCGTCTACCGGCCGGCGTCCGGAATCTCCGGCTGGGCGACGATCAACTACACCGGCAGCCGCTTCCTCGACCCGGAGAACACCGCGCTGGCGGCGTCCTATGCGACCTGGTCGGCGGGAGTCAGCTACCGCTTCGCCGGTTGGGAGGCGCGTCTCGACGGCTGGAACCTGAACGACTCGCGGGCGCCGATCGCCGCCAGCGAGCTGGGGCCCGAGCAGTTCTATCGCCTGAACGGCCGTTCTTTCCGGGGCACGCTGGTGTTCCACTTCATGTAGCCGCGGCCGGAGCGGCGACGCCGGCGCTACGAGGCGCCGGCGTCGCCGGGAGAGGCGCCGGGCGCCGGCGGCTCGAGGGCGACCTGCGGCGCGAGCGCGGCGAGCGGCTTGCCGGCGCGCGCCGACCACAGCATCGCGATGGCGGTGTAGAGCACCACCACGACCACCAGCCAGCGCACGGCGCCCAGCGGCAGCGAGCGCACGACGTAGGCGGCGAGGAGGACGGCCGGGATCCCGCCCAGGGCCAGGCCGACGGCGGCGCGCGGCGCGTAGGCCCGCTTGCGGATGAAGCGGATGCTGCCGACCGGCATCAGGAAGGCGCACGAGCCCATCATGATCGGGAAGGCCACTTTCGGGTTCATGCCCAGCATGCTGACCAGGATCATGCAGGGAGCGTAGAGGCCGATCCCCAGGGTCATCAGCGCGCCGAGCGCGAAGTTGCCGGCCAGCGCGATCGCCATGCGGGTGCCCAGGACCCCGAGGGCGTCGCCGCCGAGCGGGAACAGCTGCAGCTGGGTTCCCAGCATCAGGACCGCCGCCAGCAGCAGCGCGATCCCCATGCCGATCTGGACGTTGCGCCGCGGCCAGCCGGCGACGACTCCGGCGCCGAGCCAGGCGCCGACGACCGCCGCGGCGATCATCAGCACCAGGGTGCGCATGTCCACCTCCACGATCGTGATGTAGATCAGGGCCTGGGCGACGGTCGGCAGGGCGAGGCCGACGTTGAGGGTGCCGGGGATGAGCCGGTCCGGCACCAGGCGCCGCAGCTTGAAGAAGGAGGTGGTGGTGGCGAACGAGCCGATGCCGAGGGTGTCGAAGAAGTTCACCACGAAGCCGACGACGCCGAGCTCCGGGGCCCCTGCGTGGCCCTCGCGTTCGTCCTCGGCCCCATCCGGCCCGGGCGCGGGCGCGGCGCCATCACGCCGAGTACGGATCAGGCTCGCCGCCCAGATGGCGACGTAGACCGCGGCAACCACCCCGAGAGTCGCGAACAGGATCGCTTTGGCGCTGAGCATGGCCCGGTATCGTAGCCCAAGTCTGGCCTTCCACGGCAGCCGGCGGTAACATCTCGTCGCTGCATGACGCCTCAAGCTCGGTACGGTCCCCTTCACGAAGGAGGAAGTCATGGACGGAGCGCTGCGATTGGACCGCCGGCTGCTGGCGCCGGCGCTGGCGATGGCCATCCTGCTCGCCGCCGTCGCGCCGATGCAGGCCGGCGTGACGACGGTTTTCAGCTGCCCCAGCTCGGGCGACAACGGCAACCACGATTCGATTTTCAATGATTTCTTCGTGCAGAACTTACATGCGACCAACATTCACACCGTGCTGATCTATTACACGACCGACACGGACGGCATGTACTCGCTGACCTTGACCGCCCACGACGGCTCGCCGACCGGACCGCAGATCGGCGCCACGCTCAGCAAGACCTTGACGCTGGCGAACGGCACCGACACGGCGGTGACCTGGACCTTCGCGGATCCGGCTTTCACCTCCGGTGACACGGTGTTCTTCTCTCACGGTCTGGTGAGCGGACCCGGCGGAGTGAACTTCAACCTTCAGACCGACGTCTGCGCCGGTGACGAGGAGACCGTCGGCACCTCGACGACGCCGAACGGCATCAGCGTCGCCACCACCATCACCGACAACGTCACCACCGGACCTCCGGGCTGCGTGGCCAACGGCCAGACCCTGTGCATCGACGACCTGCCGGGCGACAAGCGTTTCCAGATCACCACCACTTTCGCGACCAGCCAGGGCGGCGGCAGCTCGGGCAACGGCGGCGCCATCCCCCTGGCCTCCCTCGGCATCACCGAAGGCGGCATCTTCTGGTTCTTCAGCCCCACGAATCCGGAGATGCTGATCAAGGTGATCAACGGCTGTCCGGTCAACAACAGGTTCTGGGTGTTCTACTCGGCCGGCACCAACGTCGGCTTCAAGGTCAACGTCACCGACACCAAGACCGGGCACCAGGCCACCTACAGCAACATCGACCTGACGCCAGCGCCGCCGGAGCAGGACACCAGCGCGCTCACCTGCCCGTAGGCGGCGGCTGCCGCCGCGGTCGCCGAGCGGTCTCGGGCTCAGGCGAACGGATCGACGATCTCGACCCCTGCCGGCGCGAAGTCGCGCCGGTTGCGGGTCGCGATCGCAAAGCCATGGGTCAGGGCCGTCGCCGCGATCAGGCTGTCCTTGATCGGCATCGAGCGGCCGCCGGCACGCAGTTCGGCGAGGAGTCGAGCCCAACGCAGGCCCGTCGCAGCCTCCCATGGGATGCAGTAGATCCTCTGGATGCCGTCGTGGAACCACTGCTCCAAGCGTGCGCGACGCTTCCCGATCGGCAGCAGCAGGATGCCGAAACGGATCTCGCCGAGAATGACGGGGTCGACGGCGATCTCCGGCTCGTGACGAGCCAGCCACGCCAGGACCCTGGCGTCGGGTTCGGGCCTCGCCGCCTCGCTGAGGACGTTCGCGTCGACCAGGACCGTCAAAGGGTGTCCGTGGACTCGGAATCGATGGGCACGAAGAAGCCCTTCTCGGGGCAGGCCAGGAGCCACTCCAGCAGACCGTGATTCCTGGGCGGCGTGAGTCGCTTCAGCCGGTAGTCACCGCGATCGAGGCGCTCGATCTCGAACTCCTGCCCCGGCTCGATGCCGTCCTGGTGACGGATCTCCGCCGGAATCACGATCTGGCCCTTGGTAGAGACGGCGGTCTTCATGCTTGGTAAGATATCGTCTTACCAGGGGTGGTGTCAAAAAGCACTTGCCGCGGGCAGGAGCCGCAAGTCCCGCGTACGCCCTTGCGCTTCAGGACCGGCCGGCGGTGAACTGGGAGACGAAGGCTGCCTCGGCGGTACCGGCGAGGCGGGCCAGCGCCAGCTGCGGGTGCGGGTCGCCGTCGCCCAGGATCAGGTCGGCGGCGTACTCGCCGAGCGCCGGCCCCAGCTTGTAACCGTGTCCCGAGCCGCCGCCGAGCAGCCAGACGTTGGCGGCTTCCGGATGACGATCGACCAGCAGCTGGCCGTCCGGCGTGTTCTCGTACTGACAGACGCGGGCCTCGAGCAGCGGCGCGCCGGCCATGGCCGGGAAGCGGCGTGCGAGGTGGCGGCGGGCGCGGTCCAACGCCTCCGGGGAGGGCACCCGCTCGCCCCAGGTGGGGTCGAACGGCTCGCCGCGGGAATCGTCGGCAATCTTGAAGCCCCGGGCGTGGTTGCCGGGAATGCCGTAGAAGACGCGCTCACCATGGTCCATCCAGACCGGTAGGACCGCCTCGCCGAAGCGCGCGCCGCCACCCTGCGGCGTGCCGAAATAGAAGACCTCCTGCCGAGTCGGCCGCAGCCGGCCTCCCAGCAGGCCGGGGAACAGCTCGCCAAGCCAGGGGCCGCAGGCGAAGACGTAGAGGTCGGCGGCAAGGCGGCTGCCGTCCGCGAGCGGCAACGGCGACATCTTCCCGCCCCCCCTTGCTCCCGCCTGCCGCGCGATGGCGCCGGGCGTCGCGGCGATCTCGCGCACCTCGCCGCCCGCGGCGGCAACCGCGGCGGCCACCAACCGGCAGCCGCGGCGCGCCGCCAGGAAGCCCGCCCGCTCCTCGTAGAAGACGCTGTCGACGCCGTCGAACGAGACCTGCGGGAAGCGGGCCGCCGCCGCCCGCAGGTCGAGCTCCTCCGCCGTCAACCCGGCCGCGGCCAGGACGGGCAGGGAGGCCCGGGCATAACCGTCGTCGCCGCTGAACATCCACAGGGCGCCGGTGGGCTGATAGAGGCGCCGGCCCCATTGCGCCTCCGCCTCCACCCAGAGGTCGAGCGCTCGCGCCACCCACTCGGTGTACAGGCTGTCGCGGCCGTACATGCCGCGAATCACCCGGGTCTCGCCACCGGAGCTGGCGCGCGAGTTGCCGGGCCCCCAGGCATCGAGCAGGGTCACCCGGGCGCCGCGCCGGCAAAGCCAGAGCGCCAACCAGCCGCCGAAGGCGCCGGCGCCGACGACCGCGACACGGGGAGCGCCCCGTCCCGCCGGCGTCCCGCGCCCACGCGCCGCGGCCGCCGCACCGCCGGGCGGCCTACGCCTGGCGCCGCCCGGGTCCGGCATCGCCGCTCTTCGCAAAGCCGGTGACGATGTAGGTGCCGGAGCGCTGGTCCTTCTTCAGCTTGACGATGGCCTTGCGCTCGGCGTCCTCGAGCAGCTCGGAGAACGTGCTGTAGCCGTAGTAGCCCTCGTTGAAAGAGGGCTTCTTGCGCTGCATGGTCTGCTTGATCATCGAGCCCCAGAGCACGTCCTTGTTCTCGCGCACCAGCGCCTGGATCGATTCCACCATCAGGCTGAAGGCCTCGGCGGTCTTCTTGCTGAGACCGTCGAGCTTCGGGCCCTTCTGCGCGTCGCGCCAGATGTCCTCGTAATAGATGAACTCGTCGCAGTTGTCGACCAGCAGGTTGGACGAGGAGTTCTTGACGCCGATGCCGATGACGTACTTGTTGTTTTCCTTGAGCTTCGAGACCAGCGGCGAGAAATCGCTGTCGCCGGAAAGGATCACGAAGGTGTCGAGATGCTCCTTGGCGTAGGACATGTCCATGGCGTCGACCACCATCTTGATGTCGGCGCTGTTCTTCCCGAAATAGAACTTCTGCGGGATGTCGATGAGCTCGATCGCCGCTTCATGGAACGGCCGCTTGTAGTCGCTGTAGCGCTCCCAGTCGGCGTAGGCCTTCTTGACGATGATCTTGCCCTTCTCGAGCAGCCGCTCGAGGATCAGACCGATGTCGAGCTTGCTGATCTCCGAGTCGCGGACGCCCAGGGCGATGTTCTCGAAATCACAGAACACCGCGATCTTGCGCTCCTCCTGCTGCTGCCGCTGACGGTCGGGGACGGAGATGATGATCTCGCGGCTCATCGAGTCGAGGTCGCTGGCGGAGATGACGTAGCTCTCGCCGGCGCGTGCGGCGCTCTCGCCGCCGCGCGCGGCGCGGTGGACCAGGGGCTGCGGGCTGGCCGCCACCGGCGGCGCGGGCGCGACCGGGAACGGCGCCGGCGTCTCCTCCGCCTCGAGGTCCTCGTCGTCGTCGTCGGCCGCCTCGGCCCCGCCGCCGGCTGCCGCGGCGCGGCCGTTCTTGCGCCGGCCGCCACGGCTGCGGCGTGAGCGCTTCTTTTTCACCTCGGGCCGGCTATCCTCGTCGCGGTCCTCCGCCTCGCCCACTCCTTCGCCTTCGGTGTCCGCGGTGTCCGCGGTGTCCGCGGCGATGGCATCGGCCTCGCTCGCTGCCACCTGGACGGCGGGCTCGCGAGCGCTGTCGACCGGCTGCGGCGGCCGGGCAGCCGCGTCCTCTTCGCGGTCGCGGTCGAGGTCGGAGATGGCAGTCGAGCGCCACGAGGCGGCGCGAGCGGCCGGAGCCGCGGGTTGGAGCGGTGCCGCAGCAGTCTCCTGGATCGAGACCGTTTCGCGTGGCTGCCAGAAGGCGCGATAGGGCTCGGCAGCCGTGGGCGACAGCGGTTCGGCCTCGGCCGCGGGCGTGGGCGCCGGGTGCGGCGTGACGGTTCTCTGGGAGGAGCGGGCGGCGGTCTCGGCGAGCCAGCTCGATGCCGGCTCTGGCGCGGCGAGGGCGGCGGCCGCTCGCGCGGTCTCCCTGCCGCCGGCGGCGTTTGCAGGGAGCGCAGCGGGCGCAGGGAGCGCAGCGGGCGCGGCAGCGGCGCCGCCAGTCCCGGTAGGACCGGCGATGCCATCGTGCAGGCGCCCGGAGGCTTCCGCTTCACGGGCGGCGGGCAGGGATGGAGCCGGCTCTCGCTGCTCTTGCTTCGGTTCGGTTTCCGGACGCTCCGGATTCTCTTCGTTCGCGGCGCCCTCGGATGTGGGGCGTAGCCACCATGGACTCAAGTTGTATTCCCTTTCTCGAACCCGGGAAGGGCTCGTCGGATCTCGCCGTGATTCGTGGTACTGAGATGCGTGCGAAGCAGCCCGACTTGGCGGGCGGCGGCGGGCGGTTGGGCGAGGGCCACAGCGGCGAGGGGGCAAGCGGCCTGACTAACCACCAATCATTCTACCATTTCGCGAGCGGTTGCGGGTAACCCGGCCCGATGTGCCGTGCGGTAGTCGCTCGGCGAGCCACTACCCGGCATGCCGATACCGCCGGCCGGCCGGCCAGATAGGGGCGGGCGGGCGGCGGCGGTGCCCGGCGAAGGGCGGCGCCGGAGCGGGATCAAGCAGGCGGAGATGGCGGCTTGCGCTGCAGCAGCTGGCCAATCAGATCGACGAGCCGGGCCACGATGCGCCCCAGCTCGCGGTGGATATCGTCGGCAGCCGCGTAGCGGCCGGGGCCCTCTTCGACGAGCGCGGCAGCGACCGGCCTGAGGCGCCATTCGCGGAAGATCGCCGTGGCCTCCTCGACCACCTGTTCCGTGCAACCGAGCACCCGCAGCACGCTGTCCATGGAACGGCGGTCAGGACTCGTCTTGCCCATGCACCAGTCCGAGATCGTGTTGCTGTTCAACTTTGCCTTCGCAGCCAGATCGCGCTGGCTAAAGCCTTGCCGGTCGGCCAGGAACACGATCGCCTTCCCCCGGTCTGACTTCGCTGGATCGACGACGCGGATTCCCATGCCGTGAATCTAAGCGATTTTCTCTCTGTAAGTCCAATTACCTCAACTAGTTACCGTAAATGGACACACCGTATTTTTACCGTTGTCATACGCTTTTTTTCCGTTACTGAAGCCGTTGTACCGGATTTACACTGGCTAATAGGTAAAAAATATAGCTATTGATAGACCAGTCGATCAGGTCGAGCGATCCGCCCCCTACTCGGAATCGGCCATCTGGCGACACCGCGGCACGAGTGGCGGCAGGCTCTCGATCGGCGACGGCAGCCGGCGCTCCGGATCGTCCGGACGGGCACGGCAGCGGCGCTCCGGATCGTCCCCGGGTGGCGGCGGTTCCGCTATCATGCGCGCTTGCTCGCGGCGGTGGAGTCCGCCCTCGACCGCAGCTCCGGCAGGAGCGGCCAATGACTCCTACTCGATCTCACCCGAGGCGGCTCCCGGCGCCTTCGCGCGCCGGACGGCCAGGAGGAGAGGTATGGCTCGATTCCTGTGGATCTGTGCGGCGGGGGCGGCAGGCACCGGCGCTCGCTACCTGCTGTCCACCTGGCTCTCGCGATTCGCGGGACCGGCATTTCCCTGGGGCACCCTGGCGGTGAACCTGCTCGGCTCTTTCCTGCTCGGCGCGATCATGGAGATCGGCCTCACCACCGCGATCCTGTCGCCCGGCCTGCGGTTGACCCTCGCCACCGGCCTGATGGGCGGATTCACCACCTACTCGAGCTTCAACTACGAGACCTTGCAGTACCTGCAAAGCGATAGCTGGCTGCTGGCTGCGGCCAACGTCGGCGCGACCGTCGCCGGCTGCCTGGCGGCCGGGACCCTGGGCGTCTGGGCAGGCAAGCTCCTGGTGGGCAGATAGGGCGCCCGACGGCAGCGCCTCAGTCCAGGTCGAAGGGCCGCGGCGGCCGCCCCTCGTCGGGGTCTTCTTCGGCCCGGCGCAGGGCCTGCCGGAACTTCTCCTCCAGCAGGCGGTCGCGGTCCTTCATCGCCGCCACCTCGCGCTGGAACACCGTCTCGGCCCGCGCCTTGTCCTCGTCCAGCCCCTGCAGCCGCGAATCCAGGTCCTTGCCGCCGGCGGGGGGCTGCTTGGGCCGGCGGTGCGAGAGCACCTCGCCGGTGGCGGCGTCGACCACCAGCTCGGAGCCGCAATCGGGGCAGCGGACGCTCAGCGTCGGATCATGCTCGCTCATGCCGCTATTCTAGTTGGTGCCGCCCGTCGGGTGATCCTGGGAGGATGAGCCGAGGCGACGGCTTCCACGCGGCCCAGGCGTCCAGCCGGCCAGGGCGCCGGCGCAGGCCAGGGCGGCCGCCACCATTCCGGCCAGGAAACCGCGCGGACGATAGAGCAGATCGAGCCGCAGCTCCGCATGCGGAGCCTTGGGGGTAGACCGAGGGCGGTCGCTGGAGCCTGGGAGCCTCAGCGGCGCGGCGAGCAGGCGCCCCGGCAGCGGCTCCGGCACCTGGCGGCCATCGACGAGCAGGCGCCAGCCGCCGTCCTGGTAGAGGCTGCCCGCCAACACCGCGCCGCCACCGTCGATCCTGGCGCGGGCCGCGATCTCGTCATCCTCGAAGCTGGTGACGGCCAGCCGGCCGGGCTGGGGCTCGCCACCGGCGCCGGCGCCGGCGCTGGCGGCGAGATACAGCCGCGGCCAGGCGTCGGCCCGCCGGTAGAGCCAGCCGCTGGGGTCTGCGATCAGCAGCGTCCATGGCGGCGGCGGGCGCTCGCCGGGTGCCACCAGCAGATAGCCGACGCCCAGGCGGCGGTAGAGAGGGTCGCCGGGAGACCCCAGCTCCGGCATCTCGCCCCACCAGCCGGTGGTGATCGGCGCCAGCAGGGCAAGGTAGGCCGCCGGCGCCACCGGGTTGTAGATCCGGGCGTCGGTCAGGCCGTAGAGCGAGGCGAGGTTGGGGGGCAGCCCGCGGCCCAGCGCGGCGATGCGGTCGCCGCCGGGCCTTCCCGCCGGCAGCGCCAGCGGCGGCGGGCGCGGGAAGGCGAGGCGTGCCGGCATCGGCGGGTTGGCCGGCAGATGGGCGAGCAGCAGCTCCACCCCCACCACCGCCGCCATCCCGGCGGCCATCGCGGCCCCCAGGAAGCCGCCATGGCCCCGGCGCGACAGGCGCCGGCCGCCAGGGAGGGCCAGCAGCAGGGTGGCGGCGATCAGGAAGCGAGCCTGCCAGCGCAACCAACCGAAGCGCAGCACCGCCAGCCGCTGCGGATCGCCCAGGCTGGGATGGTCGAGGTAGGCCCAGGCGATCAGCGCGCCGAGCGCCGCCGCCACCGCGATCAGCGGCGCGCGACCCAGCTCGCCGCGACGGTGGCGCTCCCAGGTGCAGGCGGCGAGATAGGCCAGGCAGAAGGCCACCAGCGCCAGGCAGCGGCGGCTGCCGGCAAGCGCCGGGGCGATGGCGGCGAGCAGCGCGTGCAGCCAGCCGGGATCGGCCAGCTGCAAGAGGCAGACGCCGAGCACCGCCAGCATCAGGCTCTCCTGCGGCAGCCGCCGCCGGCGCGGTGCGGCGACCGCCAGCGCGGCGCCGAGCGCCGCCGCGGTGCCGGCGAAGCCCGCCGCGTCCTCGTTGGTGTTGGAGAGGCCCCAATAGGCCGCATAGCGGCTGTTGCCGTAAGCGTTCGGCGCTACGATCGGCAACCAGCGCCGGGCGAGATAGCCGCCGGCCGGCATGCGGGGCTGGCGCGGCGGCGCCGGCGGCGCTGGCGGGAGCGGCCCTGCCGCCAAAGGCTGCATGCCTTGCCGGGGCGGTAGGGACGGCCGAGACGGCTGGAGCGGCACAGCCGCCGCCGGATGCGCGAGGCGCGAGGCGCGCAACGTCTGCGGCAGGTAATCGAGCGCCGGCAGCAGCGCCGGCGCCGCCAGCCCCGCGGCCACCGCGGTGGCGCCGGCCATCCGGCGCAGCACCGCCAGCCGCTGCCCGGCCGGGCGCCGCAGCACCAGGTCGACAGCGAAGGCGGCCGCCAGCAGGCAGGCGTACAGCTCGGTCTCCGGATGGCCGGCGAGCAGCAACGAGGCGAGCGCCAGCGCCAGCAACAGGGCATCCCTGCGCGGGGGTCCGGCGCCCGCCGGCTGGGTCGCGCTCCTCGCTTCCGCTGCCGGCCAATCCACCGCCGCCAGCCGCGCCAGCGCATAGAGGACGGCCGGCAACAGCGCCGCCGCGCTGGCGAGCGGCCATCCCACCCAGAGCAACAAGAAGCCGCTCAGCCCAAAGGCCAGCGCCCCGGCCAGCGCCGGCCCTTCCCCCAATCCCTGACGGCGCAACAGCAGGAAGGTGAACACCAGGGCGACGATCACCCGCAGCGCGGCCATCACCGCCGCCCCTCGCAGCGGCGAGAACGGCAGTGCCAGCAGCGCCAGCGGCGCCAGCGCCTGGGCCTGCGGATCGGCAAGCAGCGGCATGCCGGCGCCCACGCGGGAATTCCACAGCGGCCAGCGACCGGCCGCCAGGGCGCTCCTGCCGGCGGCCAGCGACGGCACCACCAGCTCGATGAGATCGCCCTGCAGCACGTTGCCGGGCGGCCGGCTGGGCCGCAGCAGCCGAAATGGCACCTCCCCGCGCAGGTCGTCGAGCGGCAGCAGCATCCGGCCGCCGAAAAGGGAGCTGCCGAACAACACCCCGACCGCCAGCGCAAAGGCGGCCAGCACGCGCCACGGCACCGGCTCGTACCAGCGGCGCAGAGCGGTCACCAGCAGCAGCGCCAGCACCGCCGCGTAGCAGCCGGGCGCCAGGTCGAGGATGCTCCAAGGAGGCATTGTCAGGGGGCGGTGAGAGCTCCGGAGCGGCGCGCGCCGTTCATCGGTAAGGCGCGCCGCCCCGCCCGGCGCCGCGTCCAAGTGGCTTCATTGTCGCCAGTCTACAGGAGGCGGCGGGCCCGCCCGGCGAGCGCTTGACTCCTGCCGGGGGGTGATGCAGAGTCGCTCCGGATGCTCCGGGTGGCCCGCCAGATCTTCCGCTTCCGCGGCCTGCTGGCGACCCTGACCGCCCGAGAGCTCAAGGCCCGCTACCGCGGCTCGGTGCTGGGCTTCCTCTGGTCCCTGGCCAATCCCCTGCTGCTGCTGGCGATCTACACCTTCGTCTTCAGCGTCATCTTCAAGCCGCGGGTGCCCGGCATCGAGCCCTACGCGCTGTTCGTCGTCAGCGGCCTGTTTCCCTGGATCTGGCTCGCCACCTCGGCGCTGGAAGGATCGATGTCGCTGGTCGTCAACTCGGGCCTGATCCGCAAGGCCGTCTTCCCCGCCGAGCTGCTGCCGATGGTCGCGGTGCTGGCCAACGGCGTCCACCTGCTGCTCGCGATGCCCATCCTGGCCGCCGGCCTGGCGGCGGCACGCCTGCTCGGCTACGCGGTGAGCGGCGTCGCGGCCCTGCTGCTGCCGGTCATCCTGCTGCTGCAACTGCCGATGATCGCCGGCCTGGCGGTCGGCGCGGCCGCGTTGACGGTGTACTTCAAGGACGTCCGCGACCTGCTGGCCAACCTGCTGAACCTGCTCTTCTTCGTCACGCCGATCCTGTATTCGCTGCAATCGCTCGCCGGCCGCCCGTTCTTCTGGTGGCTGGTGCGTCTCAACCCCTTCACCCCGTTCACCGCCGGCTATCAGCAGATCCTCTTCTTCGGCCAGCCTCCCAGCAGCTCGCTCTGGCTGCAAATGGCGCTGGTGAGCCTCGCCGCCTGGGCTCTCGGCGCCGGCATCTTCGAGCGCCTGCGCGAGAACCTGGTCGAAACCGCATGACCGACCCTGCCGCGATCGCCGAGACCGGCCGGACGCCCGCCGCAGACCGCGGCGCGGCTCCCGGCACCCGGCCGCCGGTCATCCGCGTCGACCGGGTGTCGAAGCGCTTCCGCCGCAGCCTTCCCGGCGACCGCCTGCGCACTCTCAAGAGCGCCCTGGTCGGCGGCTCCCGGACTCGCGACCTGCCGCGCGAGGCAACCATCCCGGCGATCGAGGAAGTGACCTTCGAGGTGACCCGCGGCGAGTCCTTCGGCGTGATCGGCGGCAACGGCTCCGGCAAGTCGACGCTGCTCAAGCTGGTGGCCGGCATGCTGCACCCGACCACCGGCGAGCTGGCGGTGGACGGCCGCGTGGCGGCGCTGATCGAGCTCGGCGCCGGCTTCCATCCCGAGATCTCCGGCCGGGAGAACGTCTACATCAACGGCGCCGTTCTCGGCCTGTCGCGCCGCCAGATCGACCGCCGCTATCGCGAGATCGTGGAGTTCTCGGGACTGGGCGAGTTCATGGAGGAACCGGTCAAGAACTACTCCTCCGGCATGTACGTGCGGCTGGGGTTCGCCGTCGCCATCCACACCGAGCCCGACGTGCTGCTGGTGGACGAGGTGCTGGCGGTGGGCGACGAGGCCTTCGCCCACCGCTGCATCCGGCGCCTCGAAGAGTTCCTCGCGTCCGGCCGGACGCTGCTGCTGGTCAGCCACTCGCTCGACCTGGTGGCCGAGCTGTGCGACCGCGTGCTGTGGCTCGACCGCGGCTGCCAGCGCCTGATCGGGGAGCCGCGCCGGGTGGTCGACGCCTATCGCCAGGCGGTGGCCGAGCAGGAGGGCGCCGAGCACCTCGCGGCCAATCAGCAGCGCGAGCAGGAGACGGACGCGAGCGCCGGCGACGAGCCGCGCCGCTGGGGCTCGCGCCAAGCCGAGGTCACCGCGGTGCGTCTGCTCGGCGCCGATGGCAGCGAGCGTTACCACCTGCAAACCGGCGAGCCCGCCGTCTTCGAGATTCACGCCCGCGCCGCGCAGCCGCTGGCCGATTTCGTCTTCGGCATCGCGATCAACACGCCGCGTGGCTTCGAGTGCTGGGGCACCAACACCGACCTCGAAGGTTTCGTGCCCGAGCAGCTGAGCGGCGAGGCGGTGGTGCGGGTGACCTGCCCGGCCTTGCGCCTGGCTCCCGGCGAGTATGCGGTCGACGTCGCCGTCCATGCCCGCGACGGCGCGCCCTACGACTACCACCGGCGGGTGCTCGGCTTCACGGTCACCGCCGCGACCGGCGGCGCCGGCGTCTACTTTCCCGAGCACCGGTGGGAGTTCGCGGGCGGCGTGCGCTGGGGCGGCCCTGCCGACCCGCCGCGCCCATGAAGTAGCCGGGCAGCCGGCCGCCGGCGCCCACCGCGTGCCGTTGCGATACCATCAAGCCGGACCAGGCCCAGCGAGGAGGCAGCGCATGCCCGAGCCCGCCGACGGACTCAACGTCAAGATCAGCGACGACGAGCTGCGGGGACGCTACTCCAACCTGCTGCGCATCGCCCATACCCGCGAGGAGTTCATCCTCGACTTCATCAACCTGCTGCCCCCCCAGGGCATCGTCTCGGCCCGCATCCTCACCAGCCCCGGTCACCTCAAGCGCATCATTCGCGCTCTATCCGCCAACCTCGAGCGCTACGAGCAGACCTTTGGCCCCATCCAGGAGGCCGAGGAGCCGGTCGCGGAGGGCAGCGTTCATTAACGCACACCCCTGGCGCGCGGTCGGGGCCGTGCCCCTGCTCTGGTGCGCTGTGCTCGGCGCCTGTAGCGGCGAGCCGCCGCCGGCGCCGTCTCCTGCCGCCGAGCTCGCCGCCGGCCCCCTGCGCTGGCTGATGCTGCCCGAGGAGGCGCAGCAGGCTCGCCGGATCCGCACCCACCTCGAAGCCGCCGAGTTCCTCGATCAGTTCTGGCGCCGTCGCAACCCCGATCCCGGCGGCGACGGCAACGAATGCGCCCGCCTCTTTCATCAGCGCGCGGCGGCGGCGGACCGCCTGTATGGCGACGACGGCACGCCCGGCAGCCTCACCGACCGCGGCCGCGCCCTGATCCTGCTCGGCTCGCCGACGGTGTTGCGCTACGGCCAGCGCCAGATCCCTTCCTGGGAGCCGCCGCCGGGACGCGCCGGCGCGCCGGCCGGGGCGCCCAGCCGGCTGGTCGCCGTCGAAACCTGGATCTATCCGCTCGCCGAGCTCAGCCCGAGGCTGGCGGCGATGCTCGCCGCCGGGCCGGCGACCGCGGGCACCGACGCGACCCTGGTGTTCCTCGCGGAGCCGCGCCGCCACACGCGCCTGCTCGAAGGCGAGCGCGTGCTCGAGCTGGCCGCCAGGGCGCTGGTGCGCGAATAGCGAACCGGCAGTTCTACCCGATCCCGAGCAGCTCGACCTCGAAGACCAGGGTGGCGCCGGGCGGGATCACGCCGCCGGCTCCCTGGCGGCCGTAGCCCAGCTCCGAGGGGATGGTCAGCCTGCGCTTGCCGCCGACCTTCATGCCGGCGACGCCCTCGTCCCAGCCCTTGATCACCTGGCCGGCGCCGAGCTTGAAGCGGAAAGGCTGGTTGCGGTCGCGGCTGGAGTCGAACTTGGTGCCGTCCAGCAACCAACCGGTGTAATGCACCTGCACCGCGTCGCCGGCCTTGGCCTCGGGGCCGGCGCCGATCTTCTGGTCCACGTACTTGAGCCCGGTGGGGGTGACGATTTCCTTGGCGGTGTCTTTGCTGGGTTCCATGGCTTTGCCTTCCTTGTTTTCGACCGCGGTTGCCGACAACCCGCCCGACCCGGCCGGCCCTCCCAGGATCAGCAGCAGGAGCGCCGTAAGGACGCGCGCAATGAGCGATGGGTGCATGAGCCGATCTCCTTTGCGTGGACTGTGAAGCGCGATTCTACGCCAGCACCGGCTTACCGCCCTTGATCACCGCCGCCACCGGATTGATGCCGTAGTGGTAGGCCAGATGCAGCAGGTTCGGCAGGCCTAGCAGCACCAGGTCGGCGCGCTTGCCCGCCTCGATCGAGCCGATCTCGGCGCCGAGGCCGAGGCAGCAGGCGGCATTGAGGGTGGCGGCGGTGAGGCTCTCCTCGACCGAGAGGCCGAGCTCGAAGACCGCCAGCACCACCACCATCGGCATCGACTCGGTGTGCGAGGAGCCGGGGTTGCAGTCGGTGGCGAGGGCCACCGGCACTCCCGCCGCGATCAGCCGGCGAGCCGGCGCATAGCGGTGCTGCATCAGGAAGAAGCTGGTGCCGGGCAGCAGCACCGCGGTGACGCCGGCGGCGGCCAGCGCCGCGATGCCGGTATCCGAGACCGCGATCAGGTGATCCGCCGACAGCGCGCCGAGCTCGGCCGCCAGCTCGGCGCCTCCCGAGTCCACGAACTCGTCGGCATGGAGACGCGGCGCCAGCCCGTGCCGGACCCCGGCCGCCAGCACGCGCCGCGATTCGGCGGCGTCGAAGACGCCGTGCTCGCAGAAGACGTCGCAGAAGCGGGCGAGGCCGGCCTCGGCGGCGGCCGGGATGATCTCGCCGCAGACCAGGTCGAGAAAACGGCCACGGTCGTGACGGGACTCGGGCGGCACTTCGTGCGCCGCCAGCAGCGTGGGCACCAGGTCCACGGCATGGCTCGCGGCGGCCCGGCGGATGGCGCGCAGCTGCTTGAGCTCGCCGTCCAGGGAGAGCCCGTAGCCGCTCTTCGCCTCGGCGGTGGTGGTGCCCCAGGCGAGCATCAGGTCGAGGCGCCGGCCGACGGCGGCGGCCAGGTCGTCTTCGCTGGCCTCCCGGGTGGCGGCGACGGTCGACAGGATGCCGCCGCCGCCGGCAGCGATCTCCTGGTAGGTCTTGCCTGCCAGCCGGGCGGCGAACTCCTCCTCGCGGCTCCCGGCCCACGGCAGATGCGTGTGGGGATCCACGAAGCCCGGCACCAGGGTGCCGCCGCGGCCATCCAGGCGCTCGACGCCGGGCAGCTCGCCGAGCTGGCGCCGGCGCTCGTCCGCGGTGCCGGCGAAGGCGATCCGGCCGTCGCGGCAGAGCACCTCGGCATCGCGGAGCCGCAGCACTCGGCGCTGCTCGGGGCCGCGCCGCGGCGACGAGCCGAGCGGCGTGGCCAGCTCGCCCAGACCGTGGATCAGCAGCTCGGGCATGGCTGCCGCCCGCGTCGGGACGTCGCGCCCGCCCGGCCGCTGCCGGCGCTCAAGCTTCCCGCCGCTTGCGCGGCAGGGTGAGGACGGTGGCGGTGTTGCGCTCGTCCTCCATCTCCGCTTCGAGGATGCGCTGGAAGAGATCGAGGTTGTTCTTGAACTTGACCTGTAGCTCGCGACGCAGCGTGCGCAGCTCGTTGATCTTGGACTCGATGCGCGACGACTGGTCGATGGCCTGCTGGACGATGCGGTCGGCGGCCTGCTCGGCCTCCTTGACGGTCAGCTCGCCCTCGCGCTTGGCGTTGGCGGTGATCTCGTCCGACACCTTCTGCGCCCGCAGCAGCGTCTGTTGCAGCTGGTGCTCGCGGTTCTCGGTCTCCTCGAGCCGCTGGTGGTAGTAGCGGTTCTCCCGCTCGAGCTTCTCGACCTGCGCCAGCCGCGCCGCCAGCTCCTCGGCGACCAGCGCCAGGAAGCTCTCCACCTCGGCGGCGTCGCAGCCGCGCAGCCGCCGCGGGAAACGCATCTTCTGGATCTCGAGCGGCGTGAGCGCCATCGCCAACCTCCTCCGCCCGCCGGCAGAGCGCCGCCGCCGTCCGGGCCCGTCTAGAAAAGGATAGCTATCTTAGCATGGATAAAGATTTTCCCGATGGCCAGGGCGACCGCGGAGCCAACGCGGGGACCCGGGCGCCACCCGCTCAGGCCTGCCGGGGCCCGAACAGCGCCGTGCCGATGCGCACGTGGGTCGCTCCCTCCTCGATCGCCACCTCGAAGTCGTCGCTCATCCCCATCGACAGCCAGCCCGGCCAGCCCGCCCATTCGCGCCGCGCGCCGAGGTCGTCGCGCAGCTCGCGCAGGCGCCGGAACCACCGCTGCGACGCCTCGCGGTCGGTGGCGGCGGCAAACGGCGGGATGGCCATCAGGCCGCCGATGCGCAGGTTGCCGAGCGCCGCCAGCGGCGCGACCGCGGCCGCCAGCCCGGTGGGCGGGAAACCGTGCTTGCTCGGCTCGTCGCCGAGGTTCACCTCGATGAAAGCATCGAGCATCGCGCCCCGCTTCGCCGCCTCGCGGTCGAGGGCGGCGGCGATCGCCGGCCGGTCGAGCGAGTGGACGCAGGCGAAGAGCTCGAGCGCGAGGCGCGCCTTGTTGGTCTGCAATGGTCCGATCAGATGCCACCCGCCGGGCGGCAGGCGCTGCATCTCGGCCAGCTCCCGCCGCTTGGCCTGAGCCTCCTGCACCCGGTTCTCCCCCAGCACCGCCAACCCGGCGGCGACGAACGATGCCACCGTCGCCGCCGGTTGGGTCTTGCTCGCCCCGACCAGGATCACCGTCCCGGGGTCGCGGCCGGAGCGGTCGCAAGCGGCGGCGATGCGGCGCCGGATGGCCGCCAGGCGCTCGCCGGGAGCGCCCGGGACGGCGGGCGCGGGCGGGCTCACGGCCGTCTCGCGCGGCGGGCGGGAGGAGCGCCGGCGATCAGGCCGGCACCTCCTGGAGGTAGAGGACGCGCTTGCAGCTGTCGCATTGCACCAGGCTCTCGCCGTTGCCGATCTCGACCACCACCTGGGGCCTGACGCGGTAGTTGCAGACGCCGCAGTGCCATTCGCGCGGGCCGCGGCGGGGCCCCTCGATGAGGCGCACCGGCGCCAGGGCGCCGGCCGGATTGCGCTCCAGGATGCGCTCGAACTGCGCCAGCACCTGGCGAGGCAGCTTGGCCCGCAGGCCCGCGATCTGGGCGCCCAGCGCGCCGACCTGATGGGCGATGGCCGGCTTCTCGCTTTCCCATCGCGCCAGCTCGACGGCATAGCGCTCGGCCAGCTCGCGAAAGCCGTCCCGCTTGTCCTGCAGCTCCTTCTGCTGCTGGTCGTGCTGCTCGAGCGAGGTGAACGCCTGCTCCTCGTAGCCCGCGATCGCCGCCTTGGTGGTGTCGATCTCCTGCAGCAGCGCGCCGTATTCCCGCTGGGTGCTGACGCGGTTGATCTGCTGCTGGTACTTCTTGAGCTTCTCCTGCGCGTCGGCCACCGCCATCTCGGCCGTGCGCCGCTCCCGCGCCGCCTCCTCGAGCGCCTGCTCGAGGCCGCTGATCTCGGCTTGGCGCGCGGCATGCTCGTCGTGCAATTCGCGCATCCAGTCAGGGATGCCGTGCAGCCGCTGTTCGGCCTCACGCAGTTGAAGGATGGCCTGCTGCAGCTCCACGACGGTTTCCAGGTTGGAGTTCATCGACAAAAACAGCTCCTCTCTCCGGCCCGCGGCACCGGCCGGAGCGCCAAGGCCTGTCGCGGCTCGGAGCTCCGATACGGCGTGCGGACCAGCCCGCATTCATCGACCTGCGACGCCCGCGGTCGCCGGCGCCTCGAGGGCGCTGGCAGGTCTCCGCGGCGGGCAGGAAATCGCCTTCATGGCTTCGCAGTGGGTCCACCTGGATTCGAACCAGGGACCTGCCGGTTATGAGCCGGACGCTCTAACCGCTGAGCTATGGACCCGGAAGTGCCCTGGCGCGGGCGCATGAGTATACCACCGGGAATTCCGCCGGCGACGAGTCTCACGGGCCTCCGGGGCCGGCCGCCGGCGGCGCCGGCGGCGGCAGCTGGTCGAGCCACTCTCGATCCTCCTCCTCCGGAGCCAGCTCCTCGGCGATGAAATCGCCCCAGCGGGCGGCCAGACGGCCGGCCAGCGCCGCCGCCCGCGGCGGGTCGACGAAGCGGCGGCTGCCGCCGCCGGCCTCCCAGCGCGCCAGCGCCAGGTCCGGCGGTCCAAGCCCGGTGAGCGGCGGCGTCACCGCGAAGCCGTCGAACAGCCGGCCTGAGATGACGCCGAGATCGTCCGGCCGGCGCGGCTCGCTCGGAGCGAACCGCGACCGCCAGAGCAGCTGGTCGTCCCCCGCGACCAGCGAGAAGAGGTTGGTGCCGTTGCCGAGGTAGAGCTCGGACAGGACCTCCGCCGGCGCGGCGCGGAACAGGCTGGGCGCCGGCGCCGGCGGTGCCGCGCCGCCGGCGGCCTCGACCAGGGTGGCCCACAGCCGCGCCAGCGCGACCCGCTGCCGCGCGGGCGGCGACAGCGGGCGGCGACACCAGCTCGGCAGCTTCACGATCAGCGGCACCTCGATGCTCTCGCGCTCGAGGTCGGCGCCGTGCCCGAAGATGCCGCGCTCGCCGATCTCCTCGCCATAGGCCGAGGTCACCACCACCAGGGCGCGCTCCCACTGACCGCTGGCGCGGAGCGCGTCGAGCAGCCGCCCGATCTTCTCGTCGGCCCAAACCACGTTGAGCCGGTACATCGAGCCAAGACGCCGGCGCATGGCCGCCGGCGGCGGGAGGTCAGGATTGGAGGCCGTGACCAGGTCGGCCGCCTCGACGATCGCCGGCAGGTCGGAGGCGGCCAGGGGCCGGCCGGCCCCCAGACGGCGGGGCAGCAGCCAATCGCGGCGCACGTAGGGCGCCTGCGGTTCCAGCAGGTGCACCCAGACCAGCTCCTTGCCGTCCTCGAGCCCGGCCAGGTACTCGGCGGCATCGCGGATCCGCCCCACCTCGTCGAAGCTGTCGAAGCCGCGGTCATAGCCGTTGGCGGCGGTGCACCAGCGGCCGCTGGTGAAGCCGGCGGTGTGGTAGCCGAGCGCCTTGAAGGCCTTCGGCAGGGTGATGAGGTCCTGAGCCAGGTGCGCGTTGTCGCCTTCCAGCACCGCGTGGTGCTGCCAGGGCGTCAGGCCGGTGAACAGCGTCGCCATGGCGGGCACGCCCCAGCTCGACGAGGCGATCGCCCGCCCCGCCCAGTCGGCCTCGCCGGTCAGCGCCGCCAGGTTGGGGGTCAGGCCGGGCTCGCCGCCGAGACCGCTGACCATGTCGGCGCGCAGCGCCTCGAGCGTGATCAGGACCACCGGGCCGCCGGGGACGGCCGGCCGCGCCGGGCCGCAGCCGGCGAGCGCGATGACCAGCGGCAGCAGGGCGGGCACCGCCGGCAGCAGGGCCGGCGCCCATCGCGCCCATCGTGGAGCGGTTATCGGCAGTCGTCCGGTCGCGGCCAGCGGCGGAGCCTCCGGCGGCGACGCGCGCGCCGCGGCCCGTCATCCGGCGGCATGAGGGTACAGCCGGCGGTAGCTGTCGGAGAGCACCAGGATGCGTTTCACGTAGACCTTCGACTCCTCGATCGACAGGCCCTCGACGAAGCGATCGAGATCGCTGGTCCGGGCCTCGCGCCACAGGCGCTTGATGCGATAGGGGCCGCCATTGTAGGCGGCCAGCGCCAGCTCGACGTTGCCGTCGAACATCGCCAGCACCTGGCGCAGGTAGGAGGCGCCGATCTGGACGTTCCAGGCCGGATCGATCAGCCGCTCGCGCGACCAGGTGAGGCCGAGGCCCCGCGCCAGCTCGCGGGCGGTGCCCGGCATCAGCTGCATCAGACCGCTGGCGCCTGCCCGGCTCAGGGCGTTGGCGTCGAAGGCGCTCTCCTGGCGGATGACGCCGAACACCAGCGCCGGCGCCAGGCCGTTGGCCACCGCCGAAGCGCGGATCGGCTGCTCGTAGTCGAGCGGGTAGTAGAGCTTGAGGGCCTCCTCGGGCACCGCCGCCTGGAACGGCCCGCCGAGCGCCGGAAAGGCCTCGCGGATCGCCAGCACGCTCTGGCGGCGGTCGCCGCGGCGCGCCAGGATCACCGCCTGCAGCGCCGACACCGAGCGCGGCGTGGAGCGATCGCGCACCAGGTCGAGCTCCGATTGCGCCAGAGCGTCGAGCCCGAGATCGGTCAGCAGCTGCGCCCGCACCAGCACCGCGTCGTAGGGCCACGGCTCGGCCGAGCGCGCCTCCGCGGCGGGCGCCGCCGCCTTGAAGCGCGCCAGCCGGGCCAGGGCGTTGCGGCGATAGAAATCGCTGGTATCGGCCGCCGCCACCTCGGAGTAGAGCTGCTGGGCGCGCTCGCGCTCTCCCAGCTCCTCGCGGCAGCGGGCGGTCCAGTAGCGGGCGCGGCGCCCGGAGCTGTCGGCCGGGTAGAGGCTGTCGAGCTGGGTCCAGTAGCCGATCGCGCCGCGGTAGTCGCGGCGGCTGAAGTCCTGCCAACCGCGCGCCCAGAGCAGATTGGCGCCGGTCAGGTCCTTGGGGTCGAGCGCGCGCAGCCGGTGCAAGGCCTCCACCGCCGGCGCGAAGAGATCCTCCTCGATCAGGTGCGCGTAGAGGGCGCGCAGGGCGCGGATCGACAGCTCGGGATCGGCGTCGATCTCGGCGACGCTGCGCAGGTGCAGGCGGGCCGCCAGCCGCAGCTTCCGGCGCTCCGCCTGGACGCGCGCCGAGCGTCCGTGCTGCGCCGCCGCCAGGTCGTCGGCAGCTTGCGCCAGCGCCCATTCGAGCGCCGCCATCGAGCGGGCCTTGAACAGCGGCTGCATCTCCCGCCGGGCGCGCTCGGGCGTTCCCTGGTCGCGGTCGCCGGCGGTGGTCTGCAGCGGGCGCAGCAGCGCCAGCGCGTCACCACCGCGATGGGCGCGGGTGAGCACCTCGGCCTTGAGCAGCACCCATTGCAGGTCGCGGTCGCCGGGCGGCATCTCGTCGAGCGTTGCCAGGGCGCTCGGCTCGAGTTGCAGCGCGAGCAGCGCCTGCGCCCGCTGCTTGAGCTGCGCGGCGCTGAGCGCGCTGGCCAGGGAAAGCGTGCCGTCGGCGCGCCGGAACACCTCCGCGACGCCGAGCTGCGCGGCCACCAGCGGCGAGGAGACCAGCAGCTCGCGGGCCGCCTCGGTGCGGATGGCGGCGTCGCCGCGGCGGGTGCCGATGTCCCAGGCCAGCGCGTCCAGACTGGTCCGGTCCTCGCCGCGCAGGCCTTCGCGCCGGGCCCGCCGCACCAGGGCGATGGCGCCGTCGGCGTCGGCCCGCTCCCAATCGAGCGCCGCCGCCCTGACCAGCGCCCGCGGGCGCAGCGGCGAGGCAGGGTAGTCGCCCAGCAGCTTGGCGAGCGCCGCCTTGGCGACCAGCACGTGGCCGCGGGCATGGGCGCTGTCGCCGAGCAGGAGGAGGCGCCAATCCTCGAGCATGCCATTGGGGCTGCGCGCGCTGAACAGGCGCTCCTCGGCGAGCGGCACCTGCCCGCAGGCCTGGGCGTAGAGGCCCGAGACGAGGCCTGCCAGCGTCTTGTCGGACCCACCGGCGCCGGCAGGGCCGCTCGCGGCACCCGCGCCGCCCGCAGCGCGCGAGTCGCCGGCGCTGCCGCCGCCCGCGGCCAGCGGCGCCAGCTCCGCCAGGGCGGCGGCGCAGTCGTGCCGGCGCATCGCCGCGGCGGCGGCACGGAACGTCTGGCCGGCGCCGGCCGAAATGGCAGGGATGTCGCCGGCCGAGCCGCCGTCGGGCAGGGCCTGCTGGGCGGAGCCCAGCAGCAGCGGGACACAGAGCAGGCAGGAGGCGACGACCAGGGTCAGGCGCGGACTGTCGTTCACTGGCAAGGTTCGGCTCAGATTCCCAACGCTTTCGAATCTCCCGCCGCCAGAATCCGGACCAGCTCCTGGTAGAAGTAGTCGGTCGATTTCACGATGCGGGGCTCGACCCGTTCCTCGTACATCTGGCGCGAGCGATCGATGTCCTCGCGCAGGCGCTCGTAGATGTCGCGATTGCGGCGCCCTGCCTCGACCTGCTCTTCGTTGTAGAGCTTGATCTCGCTGACCAGGAGGCGGGCCAGGCGCCGCGCCTCCTCGTGCAACGCTTCGTCGCTCGACGGCGGCTGCAACCGGGTGGTGGCAAACGCCCAACCCGGTCCCTGCACGCCGGTGGGCGGGCGCACTTCCGGCGTGCCGGAGCCGATCGGCCCGGTGCGCAGCGGCTCGAAGGCGCCGGCCCCCGGAGCCGCGGGAGAGAAGGGAATGGGTGGCGGGACGGCCACCGGCTGAGCGCCCAGGCTGGCGGTGCTCAGGGGCGTCGGCGGGGGCGCCGCGGCCGGCGCCATGGGCGGCACGGCGCGCAGGGTTCCCATCACGGGGCCGGGCGAGGCTTCGGCATCGCGCCGCACCGTTTGCGGCAAGAGCACGGTCTCGTTGTCGGTCGCACCCCCGGCGGGCGCGTCGGCGCCGGTGCCGGCAGCGGCAGCGACCGCGGCGACCGCGCCGAGCTCGGCGGCAGCGGCCGGAGTTGGGGCAGCGAAGGGAGCGGCAGGCGGCGGCGGCATGTCGGCGGTGGCAGCGCCGGCCGCGGCGGCGGGGTCACCGCCATTGGTGGCGGGCTCTTCGAGGTAGGGAGAGGCACCGTGGGAGACCGCGGAGGTCTCGACCGTGGCCCGCGCCGGCCGCAGCGGCCGCGGCGCCGGCAGCTCCGCCGTCTCCTGCGCCAGCGGCACCGAGGGCGAGTCATAGAGCGCGGCCGGGGTCACGGCCAGGGGCGGGATGGGACCAGCCGGAGGGGGCGCCTCGGTCGGGGCCGCCGGCGGCGGGGGGGCCAGCCGCGGTCGCTGAGTCTCGACGGTATCGTCCAGGCGCTGCCGAGGCTCGGCGGCCTCGCCGGCGGCAGCCGCTGGCCGGCTCTCGCCCGCGGTGTCCCGGGGCGGCTGAGCCGCCGCCGGCTGAGCCGGCTGAGCCGCCGGCTGGGATGGCTGGGCCGCCGCCGGCTGGGATGGTTGGGACGCGGCCTGAGCAGGCTGGACTTCGCCGCTCGCATCCGACGTCGGGGGCGGAGCCAGCTGCGGGCCTGCCGTCCCCGGTTCTCCGAGGGTTGACAGAGTCGAGGTGGCGTCGCGCTGCCGGAACGGCAGCGACTCGATCGCCAGCGCCGCGACGTAGACCAGGCTCTGCAAGGCTGGCAAGACACCGGCCGACTCCTGACCCGGCGGCGCCGGCTGCGCCGACACCGGCTGGTCGGCATAGAGCAGGGCGACGGTCCGATCGCGCAGCACCAGCGGGACCAGGAAGCCCTGCGCCGGCACCGGGCTCTCGATCCGGCCGCATAGCACCGCGCAGTCCGCCGCCGAAAGCTGGGCCGCGGCGTCCGCCGGGGTCGCCTCGGCCGCGCCGGTCGCGACGCTTGCGCCATGGCCGCCGAACCGGCTCCACGGGCTGCCGGCAGGCGGCACCAGCGCCAGGTCGTGCAAGGCGTGCTCGGAGTCGGCAAATCCCTGGCCGCCCCAACCCCGCAGCTCGCCATCGCGCCACAACAGGATGGCGGCCCGGGCGGCAAAGCGTCCGGCGCCGGCGAGCAACGCCGCCAGCACCGCCGACTGGCTGCGCGCACGGTCGAGCGCCACGAAGGCCTGCCGCAGCTCGTCGAAGGCGCCGGCGCGCGCCTCGCCGCGGACCTGCTCGGCAGCCGGCGCCAGATCTTCGTGCGCCAGCACCGGTAGCGGCGGCGAGAAGGCGTCGATCCTCCGATCCAGCTCCTGGTGGCTCTCGCGCAGGCGATCCTGCAGCTCATGGCGAAGGGACGAAACGGCGCGGTCGAACGTGGCGCCGAACTCCCGGTTCAATTGCTCGACCTTTTCTACAAAGGACATCCTCGGTTCTCCGCCGCTGCACGCAGGGCCTTCAGGGTCCGCAGGGGTCTCGTCGTCAGCTGCCGTCCTTGCCGCGTTCTAAAGGAACTTCATTATTCGGTAGCAGTTCCGCCGTGTCAAGGCGCCGAAGGCGCAAAAGCCCTGTCAGATCAAGGCTTAGACCCCGCGCCACGGTCCGGCCCCGAGATGCCCGGGGAGCGGCCGGCGAAAGGCAGAAGCCTTGGCGGGGCTTCCGGCGCTGTGCTACCTTGGCCAGCCGCAGCAGTATGTGGCCACGCAGCGCTCACCCCCTCCGCCGGCAGGACCGGATCCTTCGTCACCACCTCGACGCTCGGCGGCGGCGCGCCGCCATGGCGTGGCCGGCGCTGCGGGCCGGGGGCGCGGCGCTGCGTGTCGCCGTCCTCGCCGCTCTCCTCCTCCTCGCCGCCGCGCTGGCGGCCGCCGGCTGCCGCGGCGCGGCCGAGCCCGGGCGGGGAGCGCGGCTCGGCAACGAGGCGGAATGGACCTGGCTGCAAGCGGCCAAGCGCCAGCTCGACGCCGAGCGCAGCCGGCTCGACGCTCTCGGCGGGCCTGCGCCGGCGCCCGCGGCAGCCGGCGCCCAAGGCACACTCTCGCCCCGTGAGCAGCTCAGCCGCGAGGTCGACGCCGGGGCGCTGCAGCTCGGGCGCCGCCTGGTCGCCTACATCAA